>JAEIGA010011397.1_pt1 | contig 13497 bp, 8 predicted proteins | sample 9270691 | NCBI WGS metagenome assembly JAEIGA01 (sample SAMN17057246, study PRJNA624740) | gut metagenome | biome: biome; isolation source: fecal sample | host: Bos grunniens | place: China: Xizang | collected 2019
CAGTACGAGGTACTCCGTGAGAATGGCCACACACCTTCTGAGGCATTCAACGAAACCGTTGAAGAGCTCACACAGTCACTCATGCCCCTCTTCGCAAAGAACGGTATGGATTGGATGTATGCAAACTGCTCTACCACCGCACAACGTGGTGCTCTCGACTGGATGGGTCCGTTCCACGATGCAATCAAGCCCGTTATGCAGCAACTCTACGATAGCGTTAAGACTGGTAACGAAGCTCAGATCTCTATCGACAGCAACTCTAAGCCCGACTACCGCGAGAAGCTCGAAGAAGAGCTCCGTGCTCTCCGTGAGAGCGAAATGTGGCAGACTGGTGCAGTAGTGCGCAAGCTCCGTCCCGAGAATAACTAAGCCTCTCCTCACATAGAGTATAAACTTAGTCAACACAAAAGAGTGTCACACCCATAGGTATGACACTCTTTTATTTTTCATTGAAATTTTCAAAATTTAGACCTTGTCGCGATGTAACAATTGCTACATCGTGCCATCTCAAAATTAAGGGGCCGAATATATCCCTCTCTACAGGTCTTTCTTCGAGGCATCTATAGATGATAAAACGAAGCATCTATAGACGACAAAATTTATCATCTATAGATGACCAAATTTGTCATCTGTAGAAGGGGCAGATTTTACACTTCTAAAAACATCCAATGAAAGCCCTGATAAATTAAGGCAAATCTTGTCCTCATTTATTTGATAGTATCACAAAAAAGTTCTTTATTTGCAACCACTAATCATTAAAAAAGATTTTATGAAACATACGACCTCTCTGACAGACATTATCCTTGTGGTTTTCAATCTACTTGCATGCCTATACTTCTCACCTATTGAAATACCTTTCAAATTGGCATTCCCGCTGATTTTCCTTACCCTATGTGCCTTGCGCCTTTCTTCTTGGCCCATTATTTTAGCCATGGGATTTTCGGCATTGGGCGACTGGATGGGAGTATGCCATAACTTTTGGGGACAGATGGGGGCATTTGCCTTGGCACATGTCGCCTATATTATCTTTTTCGGACGTACTTGTCGAAAAGGTATGACATGGAACGCTGGCATTGTCGCATTGTACGGTATTGTTGTAGGAGCACTCATCGTTCCACATGTACAGGGAGTCCTGCAAGTTGGTGTATCGGTCTACATTCTGCTAATCATGACAATGTGTATCCTTGCCGGAATGCAGAAAAACCTATTATACACATGGGGAGCATGGTTGTTTGTATTGTCAGATACTGTATTGGCATGGAACAAGTTTGTTTCTCCTATAGAGTCTGCAGGATATTTCATCATGATTCCCTACTATTTAGGACAATTGACCTTGTTCATTCAATCACTTAACACGCAAAAGACATCAGACTAAAACTTTCTTAAATCACATATAATAAGAAAGGGTAGCCGAAGCTACCCTTTCTTTATTTTTATTTAATGATGACCTTCTGTCCAAAACGCAGATATATGCCTTTGGTCGGTGAATCTACAGGACGACCTTGGAGGTCATATAGAGAAGTATCTTCATCGGTCGGAGCAATAGTCTCGGTATCGACAGAGGCGTCAACGTCAACGTCTGCTTTTACAAACTTCCAAAGCGCCTGCTTAGTCTTCGAGGTCTGCACATAGTTTGTACTATTGCAATACCAGTTCTTACCATCAGTTGTACTGATGACGAAGCCACCACCAAGTTCGTCGGCTGTAAATTTGAAAGGCTCGGCTGTGCCACCACTAAGCACGGTAATATAGCTCTTACCACTCACGTTATACACACCCTGATGGGTAGCATAGTTGACAAGATATAAGGTGCTATCGGCATCGCTGGGGAGGAAATACCAAAGCAATTCTTTATCTGCATCAGCAGCACTTACCTCCTTGGTACGCAGATAACCCATATAACGAGCACTCTCCTTCTCTTCGAAACAATAGTAGCCATCCTCAATATTACGGATATAGTAAAGCTCTACATGTTCGTTAGTAGATACCTCAGGCAAATAGAGAGCCTTGCGGTAGCTTACAGAAAGGTTTTCTATAAGAGTCGTAATGGTATTGACCATACCGCGAACATTATCAACACAATCTGCCAACAGACAGTCCACATTATAGTTCATAAAGACATACTCCTGCAGACCACATGCCCAAGTGAGCAAAGTATCGGCACCAACAAGGGGTGTAACATCAGAGCAAAGAACCATATCCTCCTCAGACATATTGACATCATAGTCGGCAATAAGTTCATTGAGAATCTCCTCTGCACGTGCAATGAGTCCATCCAATTGTGCTTGGAAGATATCGCTCTGACCATCTACCGTACAAGTGAGTACCCAATGTGAAGCGTTTGCATTGGCAGCCCAACCTACAACAGCTTTACCGGCATCACAGTGGAGAGCACCATAACCTTGCTCTGTATCATTGATGGTAAAGGTGCCATCGCCATTGTCAGTAACCACAAAGGGTATAGCAGAAGAGGTAGTCGTTGCGGTAGCTGTTACCTGAGCGCTCATACCGATAGAACTGATATACTTGCCCGTCTCCTTATTACGTATATAATAGGTGTCAAGCTTACCCGAGGGTTCGAACGTCCACTGCTTGGCATCGTTCTGTGTGGGGTCAGCAATAGTACAACGCAGTTTGGTTCCCGATGTTGCAATAGAGTAACTGGTGTACTGAACATTGGTAAGCGAGTAATAGTTTGCTGCATAAATCACTTGTTTGACATCGGTGAGTGAAGCGATACGTTGCATCTCGGCAGCAAGCAGGATGGCCCACTCGCCATAGGTGTGTACGCTCTGATCCTTGTTGCTATAGGCAGTTTCAGCTTCATCGAGTAACAGTCCCAAATGAAGAACTACAGAACCAAAATAGTAACCTGGTTTATTGCCCGAAGCATCGCTCATGGCAATCACCTTCTTAGCCTCATTAATATTGGTTTTGAGAGCTTCGTACTGCTGGCTTTCATTACCACCTTCGGCAACGGTCATCACAGGGACATCAGTACCGTCAGCTTGTGCAGCCACCACGAAGACATCCTTTGCTGCAGCATCATCAGGCAAAGTAAAGGAGAGGCGGTTAGAACCATAGAGCAATGTGCTATCAGCCTTAGCGTAAACCTTGAAGCCTACAGCACCCGAACCATTGGAAATAGTAATCTTTGCGCCTGACTTGTTATAGAGATAACCTTGAGCCTGTACAGAGGTATCCTTGAAATCTGTGTAGTGACCAACATCTCCAGCACTACCAACTGCCACTGCATTGCCATGATGTAATTTATTACCCTCACCACCATCGGTTCGTTTTTCAGCTTTCACGCGATCTTCCACAAAGATGATTGAAGGAGCCTTGGGATACTGAGACGCATGAGCGAGGAACTCATCCACATCGCTCTGACGAGTGGTGAGATAGAAATCACCATAGTCACCGATATGTTGCTTGTCGGTGAGTTCCAAATAACCCCAGAAACGGAAAAACTCAGAGAGGTCCATTTGTGCCACATCGCAACATACACGGGCAAAAATCAGGAGGTCCTCATTACCATTCACATAGTTGGCATAATATTGAGGATCACGAGCTTTAAGCGGAGTAGCACGCATAGCTTGGAACACACGAGGATAGAAGGTACTGTCTCCCTTGACTTCATGGAAGTAGAGGTAGAGCTGCCAGAACAATCGCATGGTGGTAGCACCATCGCGCAGAATATAGGGAGTATGCTTGCCGTAGTCATTGAAGATAACCTCATTACTGCTACCACGCGAAGTATAGCGGCCCAATTTATAGAGTGTAAGGTTAGAGAAGAAGTTATTTGTCACCTCTGAAGTTCCGACCGATTGAATAGCGGCTTGGTGTACGTGTCCATTCTCGTGAGCAGGTCCCCAACAGTTGTCGGCATTGCTCATCATCTGCTCATAGGGGAGAAGATTCTTGATGTAGGTCTCGGCATACTGTGTACGATAGTGTGTAGCCGACTGATAACCCGTGGTGAGTGAGATAGCACAACCGAGATTGTTGAACTTTGAAGGACGCACATCTTCAATACCCAACATATCCTGCTGCCAAAGAGTCATATCGTCCCACCAACCGATAGCATCAGTTATCGTGTTGGGACAGCACTCTGTGATATACTTGCGGCTCATGTGGAACATGATACGCTCGCCCTTGACCTGAACCACATCACCTGTAAAGAGGTTGGTCTTCATATCTACCCAATCAGCATCAGTATGCTGTGCCTTATCCCAAAAACCGTTCACCACACCCTGCTCAACATGAATCTTCAACTCGGGGTAATCGGTAATAAGCGCATCACTGGTCAGCGAAGTTGCACCTATATATTGAATGAACAGATTCGAAAAATCCTTCTTTACAGGCACCATGTTAAGACCCTTATTCAGTTGAGTAGTAGTACCCTGAATGCTGGTACCACTGATAACCTCTGCCTCAAGTGTGGTTCCCTGAGGAATATCGCTACCGACAAAAATATAGAGCACATCACCAGCATTACCGTATACACCTGTGGGATTGTTAATACGGCTATACTTTTTGGTATATAGTTTCTCAGCCCAATAGTCGGCATCACTATACGCTTTATAGTTACGCACACGGAACTCCTCTTCGCGATGTCCCCAAGTATCATTCTTAATCTTCAATGCCATATCTTGCAACGTAGCAGGAAGAGCACTCATAGCAGTACGCAACTCGTCATCACTCATGGTAGCATAGGTAGGCTGCAACTCGGTACAAGTAAGGTCAGTGAAGAAGGTCGGCAATGCAGCATTGTACTCGCCGATGTGATTCATCAGTTCCAACTTAGCCTGATACTCTGCATAAAAAGTCTGGAAAGCCGCTTGCTGCAACGATATGGCCTCAGCCGATACGTTAACCTCCTCGAAATGCCACTGCGAAGAAGTATTTGCCGCATCCCACCAACGTACGATATTGTTGCTACCATCAAGGTGTAGGTATGCACCTGTGGTCTGCCCTATCGAATAGGCTGTCCCTGACACTTGCTTGATATACATCGTAGTCTTTTCTGTTCCTGTGGGATATATCTGTGTTGACTGCTGTGCACAAGGTTGCAGATATTGTCCTGAATAGGCATTCTGCACTAAGAAACCACTGCTGCTCTCCTGCAACAGCCATAGTTGCTTAAAGTCGTTTGCCTGAGCATCTACCGATACGAGCTCGCGAGCAATACCATCCTCGCCAATTACTTTGTCGCTTTTACCATTGTGAATACGATACACCTTGCCCGACTGGGGAGTGGTGTAGGCCGCATTTGCCTGTGCCACTCCAAGGAGAAGCAAAAGGCATGTAATCAAGGTTAGATTCTTTTTCATTGTTTTTTACTTTGTTTAGAATTCATTCTTTAGTTTACGTACTCTATCTTGGGTTACAAATTAATCATTCAATAAGGTTTATTCTTGCGTATACTGCATCACAGCACCCTGAGGGCTGATACCCTCGGCACTGATATCAAAATGTTTGGAATAACCATTGTTGTAGAAGGTGAGAGTAGCCTTACCTTGCGCATCGGTTGTGAGAGCAGGATTCCAATAAAGTGTACGACGGAAGTCCACATCACCCTTAATGGGACCATCGGGATACTCGGGAGCATAGAACTCGACCACTTCATTGTAGCCACAGAATGAGGTTTGACGCTGACCCTTGACTTTTGATTTACGCAATCCTTTGGGATACATAGTAATATCAATCACATAAAGTCCACGTGAGAGCACCACATCATCAAGTTTCTTATTTTTGTTAAGGTCCTCCAACATGTCGGGCGATAACAACGAACGCACATAGGGCAACTGCATATACTCAAGCGGACTGTCATATACGATGATAGACTTCACATCTTGCATATCAACATCAAAACCTGGCGTATAACTTGATTTATGCCATTCTGAGCCCTCGTTATGCAGATACCACAGCACACGACGATTGTTAATAGGACATTGTTCAAGCTCCCAGCTTACCATCTCATCACGGGTAGTGAGTGAAGTAGGCACAACTCCATCATAACGAGTAAAGTCGATATTATAGCCTTTCTCCTTTAGGTAATCGCGCACGGTATAGGTATACTTTCCTTGGTCGAGGTGCAACTCGGTATCTTCATCGGCATTATAGGCCTTGAAAGTGAGGTAATCGACATATTTCTTACGGCCATAGACATCTACATTATCGAGTAGGAACACACTATCAGGGGCAGCCTGCTGCATCGGATCTTTCGGGGTGTCCTCTTCGATCTTCTTTTCCTCTTCTCTCAGCAAGGCAAAGTCGGGTACGGTGGTCTCACCCAAAGCGTAAGAGCGTGTGGTGGGGCGTGAGCCACGATCCAAGCGCATACGGCAGTCGAACTCCTTACCCTCTTCCTTAGAAGCTGTAAGGAACATATCCCACTTACCGTAAAACTCCTCCACAGCAAATCCAAATCTACCCTCTTCATCGGTCACTACAGTGGTTTCCTGCGTCTTCGAACGGTCTGGCGAATAAAGACGCATCTTCACAGAGATATCCTTCATGGGCTTATCCTTCATACGTTGGAGCACCATACCATCAATTACGAGTCCATCTTCCACAAAATGACGGATATAGAAGGGCTCAATACGCGCCATCTGACGGAAATTATAACGAGTCCATCCTTGTATCATCATCAAAAGGTTGAGGGCTTGAGCATGAGCTATATCCGAGGCCTCAAAATAGTACTCAGGGTTGTGGATATAACCTTTGAGTTCTGAAGAGAGCAACATATTGGTGAGCACATTATCGGCATGTACCGAGCCAAGATTCTTGCTATCGCGTACTGCCACCGAGATGGTTGCCGGCTGAGGTACACCACCTGGAGCAAGAGTCTGTACCTGCATGGTCACTTGAGCATAAGGCGACTGCTGACCCGTAGGAGCAGTGATGCGCACGTCACCTGCTACAATACCATTATTCACGAACACCAGACGCTGGGCACGCACATCTCCCTTCGAATTGAATACCGTAAGTTGATGCACACCCGTAGGTAGTTTCTCTTTGGAAATAGCGAGTGCAGCCTGACCCTGATTGGTAGTAAGGGTATCAAAATAGCAAACCTTACCACGACTCATGAGCATCACACCCAAAAGTTCATCGGGGAGATTCTTGCTACTAAGCTGCATCTGCATCAGTTCGGGGAACAGATTATTGACGAGCAAAGCATAACCACTCTCCTCAGCTTCGGGCAAACGGAATGAGTATTCCTTTCCCTCATATTGGAACTCAGCACTGTAGCGCTTTTTCTCGGGCGTAAAATCCACCCATCCCATACCATCGTGGAGAGTCTTGAGCGACAACTGCATCTCCTCAGAGAGTTTCAATGTGCCGTTCACAGCCACTCCCATACCATTCTCGTCCATAGCCTTGAAGGCCACACGATTGTTCACACCCTGCACCAACGCACCACCTTCGGGATAGAAGGATACAATGATGTTCTTCACCTTCTCTTGCTCAGGGCGCTGCATATCATAGGGATTATTGTAACGGTTCATTGTGGGATTGCTGAAATCACCTTCCTTCTCAGGAGTTTCATATACGGGGAACACACGAGAGAAAACACCTGCCTCATCAAAGTTGAGCATTGTGCGAGTATATGCTCTCACCTCGTAGAAACCACTGGGAAGAGCCAATGTTCCGCGCAAAGCACGTGCCTCTTCAGTAGAGGAATCGACCAAGGGTAACGAGCCATGAGCCTGTCCATTTTCAACCTTAAGCTTCAACTGACGGAGCACCACCCCGTTGGGCGACAGCAACTCTACGTAAAGTACCTTACTGGGTGCTGGAAGTTGAGTAGTAGCATCTACCACATAGGCCGAGAACCATATTACATCACCTTGAAAGTAGGCAGTATTGTCAAAATGTAGGTATACCTTCTCTTGTGGACATACTTTACTAAATTGGTATACATTCTGTACGTACGAGAATATAGATTGGAAGGGAGTGGGTTCTTGCGCACGACCCATTGTGAGGCTGCCCATCAGCAGCAATAGTATTAGAGTATACTTCTTCATATTACCAAATCTTATGCGAAATAAAGGAATTTATAGATTTACTGCAATTTTTTATTAGATTTTTCACCATAGAGACCGCCTATAGACTTATCGACGTTGACTAAAAAACTGTTTCATGAGGGCAGCACACTCTTCGGCCAACACTCCTGACACGACCTCAGTCTTGGGGTGAAGAGCCTGTGGGGCAAAACGTTGGAAGCCTCGTTTATCATCGGCTGCGCCATATACCAAACGTCCCAATTGTGCCCATCCGAGAGCCCCGGCACACATCACGCAAGGCTCGACAGTGACATATAATGTGCAATCAACAAGATACTTCCCTCCAAGGAAGTTTGCAGCCGAGGTCACCGCTTGCATCTCAGCATGTGCGGTCACGTCAGTAAGCATCTCTGTGAGATTATGGGCACGAGCTATCACCCTACCCTTACACACCACTACAGCACCTACGGGCACTTCGCCCTGATCATATGCCTTTGTCGCCTCATCGAGCGCCATCTGCATGTAGCGGATATCGTCGGCAGGGGTCATCTACGCATATCATGTTCGTTAAACAATGTGGGATAGTCTTGATCCAAGTTTTGATGGATAAAGGCAAGCAGAGTCTCACGCATCCATCGACTCTTGTTCTCAATTTTATACTTACGCAAGTAATTATCGATGAAACGCATCTCTTCATCGCTCACCAAGCATACGAGACGCGAGTGACGCACCACATCTGTCTGTTGCCTTACCTGCTGATTTTGTGTTTTCTTCATTCTACTGCAAAGGTAACGTATTTTTTTCAGACAGACAAGCAAATCATCCCAAGCGAGCCATAAACTTAGCTCTATCGACTATGAATCTCAAGTGCTCGCCCTCACCGATGATACCCTCATCGTCACGAGCAACCACGGCAAACGTCAATTTCTTTCCCTCAACTGCTACCAGTGTTGCTGTAGCCTCGACCTTACGCCCCAGAGCAGTAGGCTTCACGTGGGATGATGCCATGTGTCCACCCACAGTGGTACACCCTTCGGGAAGATGGTCGGCCACAACACGCATGGCAGCCTCTTCCATTAAAGCAATCATAGCTGGTGTAGCAAAAACTCGAAGGTCACCACTGCCCACATTGATGGCCAGAGACTGTTCCTCCACACACTTCGTACAGGTATAGGTAAGTCCGGTTTCTAACATAATCGTACAGTTTTGCTACAAAATTACAATGCCTGGACGAAAGATAAAACTAAAATCCATTATTTTTACGCTTCAAGCACTACAAAGACAGTTGTTTGCACTATCTTTGCAATAATAATAGCGAAGATTGGCGGCACTCGTTGAAAATAAAACGAGTTTTATTCACTCGTTTGCACTATCTTTGCAACCGATAAGCCTATTTGCAATGCTTCATACTCTCGAAATACGCCACATACACCTACCCGAGACGACCTCGACCAACACCTATGCCCGTCAGTTAGATCTGGGAGATGAAATTCTCCTTATCACGACCGATCACCAAACGGCAGGACGAGGCCAACGAGGCAATACATGGGAGTCGGCCTCAAAAAAGAATCTCTTATTTTCTCTTGCCTTCGCGCCTCATAACTTACCTGCATCACAGCAGTTTGTCCTATGCGAATATATTTCTGTTGTGTTATGCGAAGTGCTGAGTCTGTACACAGACGATATACGCATCAAATGGCCCAATGACATCTACTACCGCGACCACAAGCTATGCGGTATACTCATCGAACACGACCTTGAGGGAACACACCTCTCGCGCACCATCATCGGTGTTGGCCTCAATGTAAATCAATCGCAATTCATAAGTGATGCTCCTAACCCAATATCGCTCAGCCAAATTCTCGGCCATGAAGTGAATCGTACAGAACTGCTATCAGCCATCTGTAACCAATTTGCCAACCCCTCGTTGCTGAATCTCACGACACGAGAAGCCCTTCACTCCCGCTACACCTCCCTACTCTATCGTCTTGGTATATCAGCTATCTACCAAGACACTGAAGGTACTTTCACAGCTATCCTACACCATGTAGAGCCCGATGGCCGCCTTATCCTCGAAGACAAACAGGGACAACAACGCAGTTATCTATTCAAAGAGGTAGCGTATATCATTGCTCCTCATCCTCATCAATATCCACCAGCCTCAGGGTCTTACTGAAAGTAAGTGTTACTCCATTATCAAGGTCAACCTCATACATACGGCCATTATTCTCAAACTTCTTCACCCTGCAATCGGGGAAATACTTTGCAACGACAGCCACAATCTTTTTGGGCATCACCTCATCAGGCACTGCGCCTTGCTTGGCATCAATTTCAGTACAGAGGCCCATACGGTCAAACTGCAATTTGAGTCCATTCGCCAATTCCATCTCATACTGAGCAAGACTGGCCCGACGTTCAATAACAACTTCCTTGAAGGGCACATCCTTAAAGTAGGTAAGCACAAATATCTTAGCATTCTTGGGCAATTCGCCAAAAGTGATATGACGGTCGTCAGCTTTAATGCCAACGGTAAGCAGCAAAGCTGCCATCAGTGTGAGGAGTTTCTTCATGATTATGAGTCTCTTTGGTATTTCATAAACGAATACAGGTGCAAATGTAAATATAATTCGGGAAAACAAAGAAAAATCAACAAAAAACATTCAAGTAAACTTGATATTTATTGCTCGTTTATTCGTTCTTTGAGATAAATCTCGAAGATACTGCACTCGCTGTGAAAAATATTCAAGTAAACTTGATATTTATCGCTCGTTTATTCGTATCTTTGCATTTTGTGTGCAAGAAGCTACGCTTATCCGTATCATTCTGAGCAAAGCGAAGAATCTCAACAATGTTCTTCCCGAGTTTTTTCACTACGTTCAAAATGACAGAAGCACAGAAAATTGGTATTGAAAATTTAATAAAAACTAAACTATATTATGGGATTTAACGAACTTATAGGAAAGTTGTTCGGTAACAAGAACACCCGTGACATGCGAGAGATTCAGCCATGGGTAGAAAAGGTCAAAAAGGCCTACATCGACATCGAGAAGCTGAGCAACGATGAGCTGCGTGCTAAAACGCAAGAACTGAAAGAGCGCATCAAGCAATCTGCCGTAGAGGAGAATGCCAAGATTGCCTCACTGAAAGCCAAAGTAGAGGAAACAGAGATTGAGGAGCGCGAGCAGCTCTTCAACGAGATAGACAAATTGGAGACTATCGTACTGGACAAGTATGAAGTTGCCCTCGATGAAGTATTACCCGAGGCATTCGCCATCGTGAAGGAAACAGCCCGTCGATTCACTCAAAACGAAGAGGTAGTGGTAACCGCTACTGAGATGGACCGCACATTGGCTGCTACCAAAGATTTCGTACGTATCGAAGACGACAAGGCAATATACACCAACCACTGGCAGGCTGGTGGTAACGAGACCATTTGGAGCATGATACACTACGATGTACAGCTCTTCGGTGGTGTGGTACTGCACAAGGGTAAGATTGCCGAGATGGCTACCGGTGAAGGTAAGACCCTCGTGGCCACATTGCCTGTATTCTTGAATGCCCTTACAGGCAACGGTGTGCATGTGGTAACCGTGAACGACTATCTTGCTAAACGAGATTCTGAGTGGATGGGTCCGCTCTACATGTTCCATGGTCTGTCAGTAGACTGCATCGATAAGCACCAGCCCAACTCTGAGGCCCGTCGTCAAGCATACCTTGCCGACATCACCTTCGGTACTAACAACGAGTTCGGTTTCGACTACCTGCGCGACAACATGGCATCATCACCTGCCGACCTCGTACAACGTCGACACAATTATGCTATCGTGGACGAGGTTGACTCAGTACTTATCGACGACGCCCGTACTCCCCTTATCATCTCTGGTCCCGTTCCCAAGAAGGGCGACCAGTTATTTGAAGACCTCCGTCCCCTTGTAGAGCGTCTCGTAGAGGCTCAGAAGCGCCTTGCCACACAACTTCTTGCTGAGGCAAAGAAGCTCATCTACTCAGAGAATCAGACCGAAGTAGAGGCAGGTTTCCTTGCTCTCTTCCGTAGCCACAAGGCATTACCCAAGAACAAGCCTCTGATTAAATTCCTCAGCGAACCGGGCATCAAGACCGGTATGCTCAAGACTGAGGCTATATACATCGAGCAGAACAACCGCCGCATGCCCGAAGCTATCGAGCCCCTCTACTTCGTTATCGACGAGAAGATGAATAGCGTGGACCTCACCGACAAGGGTATCGAGCTCATCACCGGTAACGCTGCCGACCCCACCCTCTTCGTGCTTCCCGATATCGCCTCTGAGATGGCATCTATCGACAATAGCGGCATGAGTGAGGAGGAGATTCTTCAGAAGAAAGACGAACTCTTCACCAACTATGCCGTGAAGAGTGAGCGCGTACACACCATCAACCAGCTCCTGAAGGCGTATACCATGTTTGAGAAGAACACCGAATACATCGTGACCGAGCAAGGCGAAGTAAAGATCGTAGACGAGCAGACAGGACGTATCATGGAGGGTCGCCGCTACAGCGACGGCTTGCACCAAGCTATCGAGGCCAAGGAGCGCGTGAAGGTGGAGGCAGCCACACAGACCTTTGCTACCATCACCCTGCAGAACTACTTCCGTATGTACCACAAGCTGTCAGGTATGACCGGTACTGCTGAGACCGAGGCAGGCGAGTTGTGGGACATCTACAAGCTCGACGTGGTGGTAATCCCCACCAACCGCCCCATCGCACGTAACGACATGAACGACCGCATCTACAAGACACAGCGCGAGAAGTACAATGCCGTTATCGAAGAAGTCGAGAAGATGGTGACCGAGGGACGCCCCGTACTCGTGGGTACCACATCGGTGGAGATCAGTGAGCTCCTGAGCCGTATGCTCACCATGCGCAAGACACCCCACCAGGTACTGAACGCCAAACTGCACCAAAAAGAGGCCGACATTGTTGCTCAGGCCGGACAAAGCGCTATGGGTACAGTCTATGTAGCGACCGACGGAAGAGCCTTCAGAGAGAAGAGCGCAGCCGTAATCTACCAAACAAAAATTGAGACAGAAGCAGCAGAAAAGGATAAGCGCGAACCTCGCGAAGCAACTGGACTTATAAAGACTGAAGAGCGTATGTTGGGTACCGTAACCATCGCTACTAACATGGCGGGTCGTGGTACCGATATTAAGCTCTCTGATGAGGTGAAGGCCGCAGGTGGTCTTGCTATCATCGGTACTGAGCGTCACGAGAGCCGCCGTGTAGACCGCCAGCTCCGCGGACGTGCCGGTCGTCAAGGTGACCCTGGTTCATCTGTATTCTTCGTATCACTCGAAGACAACCTCATGCGTCTCTTCGCTGCCGACCGCATCTCTAACGTGATGGATAAGCTCGGCTTCCAGGAGGGAGAGATGTTGGAGCACAAGATGATCTCAAAGAGCATCGAGAACGCACAGAAGAAAGTTGAAGAGAACCACTTCGGTACACGTAA
>JAEIGA010011398.1_pt1 | contig 13497 bp, 6 predicted proteins | sample 9270691 | NCBI WGS metagenome assembly JAEIGA01 (sample SAMN17057246, study PRJNA624740) | gut metagenome | biome: biome; isolation source: fecal sample | host: Bos grunniens | place: China: Xizang | collected 2019
AGTATGTTGGATTATTGCGTTGAAATCAATAGAATCTAGCACCATTTCTACGCCTCGTTGGAGTTTGGCATCTAGGAATGCTCTGAATGCACCACCCATGCCGCCTGCCGCACCTGCACCTGCCACGGGTACGATATTGATATCGTATTTATTTTCAATCACTTGTGCTAGCGACGACATGCCTTCATCTAGACGCTTTACCATCATCTCGTTGGCTCCTTTTTGTGGGGCGAATACAGGTGCTGCTCCCTCTTTTCCACAGAAGGGGGTATCTACATCACAGGCTATTGTGAAAGTGGCTTGACGCACCTCCTCACATACTTGGCTATCGTCTATACGAGCAATCTGATGCATCGTTCCTCCACAGCAATGCTGAATCTCATTCTCGCTGTTATCATAAAAACGAAATCCCATCGCTTGCAACATACCCGTGCCCGCATCGTTGGTCGCACTACCGCCAATACCCACTAAAAACTGGCGACAACCTCTTTGAATGGCATCCATAATCATCTCGCCTGTGCCATAAGTGGAGGTCTTCCATGGATTGCGTTCTTCTACGGAGAGTAGAGGCAAACCGCTGGCGGCAGCCATCTCAATAATGGCTTTCTCGCCGGCTATGCCATAGCGTGCTTCTATCGGACGGCCCAACGGATCGCTAACCCTGCAATGTACTATCTCACCGCCCAATGCCTCTACCACGGCTTCTACAGTGCCTTCGCCACCATCTGCCACGTTCACTGCCACTACCTCGCAATTGGGATATACGGCCTTAATGCCGCGTGTAGCCGCCTGTGCTACTTCTATCGAACTCAACGATCCCTTAAATGAATCGGATGCTATAACTATCTTCATCGCCTCTCGCCTTTAACCTCTCGCCTCTCGCCTCTAACCTACTATAAAATACATACCGATACTGCCCAGCGTCAATATCAATCCGACCAATGTCTCATATGGAATCAGTCGCAGACGTTCACTGACAGAGAATCCCATCGAACCGCCTGTGGCATGGAAGAACGAACCATGGGGTAGGTGATCCAATGTCGTAGCACCCGCATTGGTCATGGCTGCACCCCATACGGCGGCTACGCCTGCTGCTAAAATGGCTTCGCCAAACGAAGCCGAAGCGATAGTAGCACCTGCTGTGGTAGAAGCGGTAGCTGCGGACATCAGCGCACCTGCGATAGGTGCCATAAACGTACCGCCATTGCTCCAACCAGCCAACATACCCACCAACACGTCCTTAATCGCCGATGCCTTGATGATTCCTGCCAACGTACCTGTGCCGACTAGCAATATGGCAATACCCGACATCTTTTCCAGTCCATAAGTCAGGCATGCTGCTGTATCACGCCATTTACCAGTAGCTATGATACCCACTACACCGCCTACAGGCAAGGCAATCATGGGGTCAATCACAATCCCAGCAATGGGGCGTAGTGCCAATAGAATAATGGTGACAATAGGACCTAAAAGACTGCGCCATAGAGCAGGCAATGCTTCTTCGCTTTTCGCCTCATCGCCTTTTGCCTCCTCGCCCATCAAATCGCCTTTGGGAATCAACGGAACTATAACAAACACCGTGATAATCAATCCGATTAGTGCGGGCACAATACCTGCTGCCATCACGGATGAGAGGGGTGCGTCGAAGTTCTCCGCTGCGATAATCGTATTGGGGTTAGGCGATAGGATATTACCGCATTTGCCGCCACCAATCATGGCCAGTAGCAGCTTGAATTTCGACAAGTGCAATCTGCACCCCATGATAATAGCGATAGGCGCAATCGTAATGACTGCTACATCAATAAACACACCCATACCCGTCAGTATCATTGCCGAGATGGCTAATGCCAAATAGATATATTTCTCGCCCAATGCCTTGATGATACTCTTGGCGATAGTCGTGGCCGCGCCTGTCTTAACAAGCATACCTGTCAGCACACCTGCCGCCAAAATACGCACAATGGCGGGGGTTATATCCTTGACTCCGCCGATCATATGGGTAACGGTCATTTCCAGTCCCCAACCAGCCAGTAATCCACCAACAATAGCACCCAGCATCAGACTGAATACAGGTGATACCTTTTTGATAATCAATACGATAGATAATAGCAGTCCAATTACTGCAGCTAATGCACTATTCATATTACTCCTTCCAAACCTGTTTAACAAAAGCCTCTGCGTATTTGGTATGGCACTCCATGCCGCGGAGTATTTCCATGGCGTCATGCCATTCTTGCACCACGGGCATGTCTTGGCTCTCGTGACTGTAGTAGGCCTGCACTTTCTGCTCGTGTTGCTCAGTAATATCTATCCAATGGTTGGGCGCGAAGGTCTGTGTTTGCAGACCTGTCATCACTTCGCCGTAGTAGAGGTCAAAACTATAGCCTGTTTGGCGCCATGCGTCATACACAAGGATAGAGCATACGCGATGGTCGCGGTGCGAGTCGATGGGCCAGTGAGTAATCACCATGTCGGGCTTCTCGGCTTCAATCAGGGCTTTCATCTCTGCGTAGCGTGCCTTATTGACTTCGGCATTGCCGTCAACCTGTGTCATGAATACGGGACGTACACCCATCATCTCGCAGGCTTTTGTGGCTTCGGCGGTGCGAATGGTACGCGACTCCTCGTGCGTCTTACCCGGGATTCCTGCTTCGCCTCCTGTGAGATATACCGACACTACCTCTACGCCCATCTCGCGCAGTTTGATCATCGTGCCGCCGCACATCGTTTCGGGGTCATCGGGATGAGCGCCTATGACAAGAACTTTTTTGTAACCTGCGTACCATTTATCGCTTGCTTGGATACTGCAAGGTACGAGCAGCAATATGCAAATACTTAGGAGTAAAAGACGGATAGTTTTCATGATAGGTTAATTCTATAAGTTAATTTTGCCGCAAAATTACTACATTTTTTTGATATATGCAATAATTTCGACGGATTATATAAAAAAAACGCTGCCCTGTCGGACAGCGTCTACCTATTTACTTGCTGAAATTTATCATTGGCATCATGTTGCTATTACCCTGGATTTGTGGCATCTTGCCATCCCATTTTTCTATCCAGTCTTCTAACACGATATTGTAGGTCAGCGAAGCGGAAATCGTTCGATTGTAGTATGCTTCTGCATCGGCTTTAATTTTCATGGCTTGCGCTTCACCTTCGGCTTTGGCAATCGCAATCTTGGCATTGGCTTCTGCTTGTTTTACTTCGTTCTCTGCTTTTAGTGCGGCTTGAACTGCTGCGTTCTTTGCATCAATCATCTGACGTAACGATTCTGGAGGTGTGATTTGCGAAGTGAATTCGGTCACAATAAATCCTTCTGCTGTCAGCGTTGAATCTAGCATTACGCGCACCTCGCTCTCAAAACTAGCACGATTAGCCATCAACTCGTCCGATGTGTAGTTATTGGCTATCACGCGGTAGGCGTCGTAGATGACGGTGCGCATGTATCCTTCTTCGATGTCGGACAACGAGCGGCGGTATTTGAAGAAGACATCCGTGGCTTTGTCGCGATTGAGATAGTACGCCATTGTAGGATCCATCTCAAAGATAGCTGCATCTTTAGTGTTTACGTTAAAAGGGTGATAATCAACGCGTTGTACGTAGATAGGGTAGGTAAATACGTCGGTTGTGATTGGACAGTAGAATACGTAACCTGTCACAGGACTTGCATCCAATGTTCCTTGCTCGGTCAGCGAGAGTTTATTAAACTTAATACCTACTTCTGAAGAATCTACGCGTGTGCAACGCACAAAAATGGAGCAGATTAGAATGAGGGCCAGGCAGATAACGATCATCATTACGCCTTTAGTTTTGATAAAGTTGTTCATAATAGTATTGTTTTTAAAAGTTGGTTTATGTGGCATTTTGAGTACCTAAAAGTTTTAGTTCTTTCTGCAATAATGCAAGTGTTAGGGGTTTAATGGCAACAAAGCTTTTCGTTTCAGAAAAGTGTTGCAAAGGTAGTACTTTTTAGCTGATTATGCAAAATTTAGCAACGTTGCTATTTTATCTCGCCTCAATGATCAGAAATAATAACAATGTTGCTATTTTTTTCTAAAACATGATCATTCTTGTTTTTTTTTGTTCCTGTTGGTAATGTGCTGATTATTAATGCTTTGCTATGTTGTTTGATGTAAATGTCCGCCACAATAATGTTTGTATGCTCTTGTAACTCGCTGTAAATCAATATCTGTATGCAGCCATTCAGCAGTCAATCGTTAGTTATTCGTTAGTTATTCGTTAGTTATTCGTTAGTTATTAAGCAACTTTATAGCATATCTCAAAACTAACCAAAAGCGTCTCATAGACTAGCAGAATTTCACTAAAATTGTTATAAATAGGCAGGATATTAATATTTCTTGATTATAATTTGCATAGGTCGGAAAATTTTTGTACCTTTGCACGCTTTTCGTGCACGTGCGCGTTTGTGTGCGCAATTTAAGGTGTCGCGCGGGTGTCATGCGCTAGTGTGTGCACGCAAAAACGGATATAAACAGAAATAAACGCTATTATGATTGAATATATCAAAGGAAATTTGGCAGATTTGAATCCCGCTTATGCTGTTCTAGAAGCAGCTGGTGTGGGCTATGCTATCAATATTGCATTGCCTACATATTCAGCACTCGTAGGTAAGGAAAATGCTGAGACACGACTCTATGTTACTGAAATCATCCGCGAGGATACCCATGATCTCTATGGCTTTTTTACCCGCGGCGAACGTGAGTTGTTTCTTATGCTTATGACTGTGAGTGGTATTGGCGCGAACACGGCACGTATGATTATGTCTGCCTTCAGCGCTGCGGAGATTCGACAAATCATAGCTACGGGCAATGCGCGTGCTCTTTCGCAGGTAAAGGGACTTGGACCTAAAACTGCTCAGCGCATTATCGTGGACTTGAAAGACAAGGTGCTGAAGATTGACCTTGGTGCTGAGGCGAAAATGGACGGATTGGATGTCCCTGAGTTTGATACTTCTACACAGGTGGATAGCCAGGTGAAGCAAGAGGCCGTGAGTGCACTGACTATGTTGGGTTTTGCTGCGGCAGCAAGTGGCAAAGCCGTAGATAAGATTCTCAAAGAAGATCCTAACGCGAGCGTAGAGAAAGTGATAAAGTTGGCGTTAAAGATGCTATAATGTGAGTTGAATGTTAGAGTTAAAAGTTTAAAGACTGGATAGATAGTGAAAAAACTGGTTATTATATTCTTGTGTTGTGCGTTGCCACTGATGCTGTGGGCGCAAGAGGAGATGGATACATTATCGATGGCGGTGGATACTGCCATCATGGCGCCTTTGCAGGTAAAGGGCATTGGTGTCGGTAGCTACGAGGACCTGAATAGAATCAATAGTGCCTTGGATTTGCAAGATCCTGACAATGTGAATACGAGCATAGAGTACGATCCGCTTACGGGTAACTATGTGGTCCGTACCCGCATTGGCGATGTGGAGATAGCTACACCATACTTGATGACCGAAGCGGAATACCGTGCCTATTCCGAACGTCAAGAGATGGGACGCTTTTGGCAAGGAAAGATAGGTGAAGTGGAGCACAATAACGAAAGAAAGTTCGACATTACCGATATGAAATTCAATATCGGTCCCGCTGATAAAATTTTTGGTCCTGGCGGTGTGCAAGTGAAGTTACAAGGTTCAGCGGAACTGCTCTTTGGATTTAAGCACCAGTTTATTGACAATCCTTCACTCACCCAACGTTCTAGAAATAATAATATCTTTGACTTTGACGAGAAGATCCAGTTGACTGTCAACGGTAAGGTGGGAGATAAGCTCAACTTCAACATGGGCTACAATACCGAGGCGTCATTTAGCTTTGACCAACAGAATATCAAACTGAATTTTAAAGGTCAGGAAGACGATATTATCCAGTCACTTGAGGCAGGTAACGTTTCAATGACGCTGAATAATAGCTTAATACGTGGTAGTAGCGCCTTGTTTGGTGTGAAGGCTGACATGAAGTTTGGCAAACTACGTGTACAGGCCTTGGTGTCACAGCAGAACTCGGAGAGCCAAACGGTTTCTAGCAAGGGTGGCGCACAGACAACCAATTTTGAGATACCTATCGATAGTTATGACGAGAATCGTCACTTCTTCTTGAGTTACTATTTCCGTGATAATTATGAGCAGTCTATGAAGGCTTTGCCTTATATTGCCAGCGGGGTAACCATCAATCGTATCGAGGTTTGGGTCACAAATAAGAGGGCAAATTATGATGAAGCACGCAATATCGTTGCTTTGACCGACTTGGGCGAGTATGACCAAGCGCATATTCAAGATGCACGTTGGGCTGCTACTGCGGGAGCACGTACTCCTTTCAATAAAGCCAATACCCTGTATGAGACCTTAGTGGCTGATCCTAATATGCGTGACATACAGCAGGTTAGTAGCGCAATGCAAAGTTTGAGTATGGACGTAGGCGAAGACTATGAGAAGATAGAGTCTGCGCGATTACTGAGTACTAGTGAATATACACTGAATGCTGCTTTGGGATATATCTCCCTGCGCTCTGCCCTCAATCAAGACGAGGTGTTGGCTGTGGCGTATGAATATACCTATGCTGGTCAGGTGTATCAGGTCGGTGAGTTTTCTACGGATGCTGGAGAGACGCTTAAAGCACCTAATGCTTTGATGCTCAAGATGCTGAAGAGTTCAAACAATGCGCCACACTATAAGAACAAAGGTACATGGGATTTGATGATGAAGAACGTCTATTCCATTGGTGCTAGCCAGATGTCGAGCGATAAGTTCGAACTCTATGTGCAATACCGCAATGATTCAGTTGGTACGGATATGCAGTACCTGATGGAAGGTGCTATCAAAGGCAAGCAATTATTGCGTGTGATGGGATTGGACCGCTTAGATTCGCGCAACAATCCTTCTCCTGATGGCCGTTTTGACTATGTCGAAGGATATACTGCAATATCGTCTAATGGACGAATTATCTTCCCTGTACTAGAACCATTCGGTAGTCACTTGGCAAATGAATTGGGCAATGCGGCTTTGGCAGAGAAATATGTTTTCCAAGAGTTGTATGACTCTACTTTGGTCAGTGCGCAGGAATATACGGAGAAGAATAAGTTTGCATTGGTCGGTAAGTACAAAGGATCATCCGGCAACGAGATTCGCCTGAACGCAATGAATATCCCACGCGGAAGTGTGGTTGTGACAGCAGGTGGCGCTACTTTGGTAGAGAATGTGGATTATACCGTGGATTATACCATGGGAACAGTCACTATTCTTAACCAAGCTATTTTGGAGTCAGGCACCAACGTGGATGTAAAACTCGAAAATCAGGCGCTATTCTCCATGCAGCGCAAATCGCTCTTTGGCGCTCATTTAGAATATGCGTTTAACAAAGACTTTACCGTTGGCGGTACAATCATGCACATGAATGAACGTCCGCTGACAACAAAAGTGAATACCGGTAGCGAACCTCTTGCCAATACCGTTTGGGGTGTTAATACCAGTTGGAAGACAGAGATGCAATGGTTGACACTCTTGTTGGATAAGGTGCCATGGATCAATGCTACTGCACCTTCCACCTTCCAAATCAATGCAGAGTTTGCACACCTAATACCTGGACATACCAAAGAGGTCGGACAGGTAGGAACTGCCTATGTGGATGATTTTGAATCTACTAAAACGAATATCGACATACATTATCCTAGCTATTGGCGATTGGCATCAACGCCTCGTTCCGACGAGTTCCCCGAGCATGCTTTGAGTGGACAAGTTGATTACAATAGAAACCGTGCACTACTCGCTTGGTATGCCGTGGATCCTATCTTTGGCAAACCATCAAGCAATACGCCTAAGCATATTAAGGATGACGTGAGTTTGATGTGCGATCACCGCACGCGTACTGTGTATGAAGAGGAAGTTTACCCTAATAAGCAGGTTATGGCAAATGCCGATACACGTCTGACTGTGCTGAACTTGAGTTACTACCCTGACGAGCGCGGCCCATACAATATCTCCGCAGATGAGATAGGATATGACGGTAAACTCACTAACCCACAAGATCGCTGGGGTGGAATCATGCGCAAACTAGACAATACCGACTTCGAAAAGGCAAACATCGAGTATATCGAATTCTGGCTGATGGATCCTTTCCTTACCAATCCTGATGCTGCCTACGAGGGTGGTGATTTGTATATCGACCTAGGTGATGTGAGCGAGGATATTCTCCGCGATGGAAAGAAGAGTTTTGAGCACGGATTACCACTCAACGATTCGGAGACGAATATGGTGGATTACACCGTTTGGGGACGCTCGCCACGTACTACCAGTACAGTGGTCGCTTTTGCTAACGAAGCAAATGCGCGTGGCAAACAAGACGTCGGACTAGACGGACTTAGCACCGAGCAAGAATGGCTATTTGATTATAATGGCAGCAAACCTTATGCAGATTATGTTGCCGCTCTGCGTACTAAGGTCGATCCTGCTGTACTAGACCTCTGGAGTGCTGACCCATTCTCGCCACTCAATGACCCTGCGGGTGATGACTATCACTATTATCGCGGTGATGACTACGATGCTGATGAGGTGCCTATATTGTTGCGATACAAACGCTATAATGGTATGGAGGGTAACTCGCCAGAGGCTAGCGAAAATGAACCTTATGGTACAGCTTCTACACTCTATCCCGATATAGAGGATATCAATAGCGATAACACGCTAAATGATGGCGAACGTTTCTATCGTTACCATATCTCGCTTCGCAAGCAGGATATGATGCGCGTCGGACAACAACACATTGCAAGCATCATGGAAACGAATGTCAAGCTGCGCAATGATGAGGTGGCTACTGTACGCTGGTATCAATTCAAGATCCCGTTGAAAGGGGATAGCGCGATGGTGCAAAAGATTGGCAATATACGCAACTTCAAATCAATTCGCTTTGCCCGTATCTTTATGACCAATTTCAAGCAGGAGACCCACCTGCGCTTTGCTTCGCTTGACTTGGTTCGCGGCGAATGGCGCAATTATACCAAAGGACTCTACCAAGATGTTGCTAACAATCAGTACAACATAGCCAATCCTTATACTTCTACCGGCTCCTTGGACGTACAGGCAGTGAATATCGAGGAGAACTCTACCCGTACGCCTGTCAACTATGTGTTGCCTCCAGGTATCTCTCGTCAGACCGACCCTGGACAGGCACAATTGATTGCACAGAATGAGCAAGCAATGGTAATGAAGGTAAACTACCTTGCACCTAAGGATGCACGCGCAGTATATAAGAATGTCACATATGACATGCGTCAATATAAGCGTCTGCAGATGTTTGTGCACGCGGAGTGTATGCCTGACTTCGAAGAAATACATGACAAGGAATTGACATGTTTTATTCGTTTGGGATCAGACCTTAAGAATAACTACTACGAATATGAAATCCCGCTAAGTTTGACACCACAAGGTATCTACAGCAACGATAGCGAAGAGGATCGCTTGAAGGTTTGGCTCAAGAGCAATACCTTTGACTTTCCACTAAGTGTGTTTACTGATGCTAAGGCAGCGCGCAATAGAGCTAAACGTGCTGGTAATAGTGGCGTAGGCAATACCATCCCTTATGAGGTGTATGACCCAGAGAAATTAGACAATAAGGTAACTGTCATGGGTAATCCTACACTCGAGGATGTACAAGCCATTATGATTGGTGTGCGCAATAATGCCAACCGAGAGGTAAGCGGTGAAGTGTGGATCAACGAGTTGCGCCTCAGTCAGTTCAATGAACAAGGCGGTGTCGCTGCTATGGCGAATGCAGCTTTGAGCGTGAGTGATATTGCACAACTGAATGTGGCTGGAAGATTGGAAACAGCTGGCTATGGTTCCATAGAGTCGAACGTGCTCGATAGGAATATGGACAATATGTACCAGCTCTCCGTTAGTGCTGCGCTGGAAGCAGGACGACTATTCCCTGAGAAGGCAAAATTGCAAATTCCACTGTACGTGTCATATACCAACGAAACACTTTCGCCTGACTATGATCCGTTGGATACCGATATGAAACTGTCTGAGACATTGGAGAACTACGAGACAACTACTCAGAAAGACTCTATCCGTGAGATGGCCAATACAGTCCAAGAGGCTACTAGTTTCTCTGTAACAAACATGAAACTCGATATCCACTCCAAGAAGCAGAATATGTTCTACGACCCAGCCAACTTCTCCATCTCGGCTAGTTATAACAAGCAGAATCTGCATACGCCAGAAGTCGAGCAGGATATCGTTACCGACCAAAAGGGTTCCTTCAACTACTCCTTTAGTTTCAATCCACAGCCATGGGAGCCATTTAAGAATGTTAGGGCTTTGGACAAAGTGAAACTGCTCAAGGAAATGAACTTCTACTACCTGCCTCAGTCATGGGCGTTCAATACCACCATGCACCGTACTTATACGCATATGAAAATGCGCGACTTTAGCGTAGAAGCCACGGGTGCGATGGACATGGATCTAACTTTCTCTAAGGACTTTACGTGGGATCGCAACTTTGACTTTAAGTACGATCTGACGAAGAATATGAAATTTACCTTCCAAACAGCGATGAACTCTACAGTGGACGAGGGTTACTATACGCCAGAGATTATTCGTGACTATCATTTCACCAACGATTATTACGAAGCTTGGAAGGATACTATCCAACGAAGTTTGGCTACATGGGGTTCGCCATATACCTACCAGCAACTTTTCTCTGCATCTTGGAACGTGCCATTCAATCGCATCCCATACCTAGAGGCTATCACCGCCAATGGTTCGTATAATGCTACCTACAACTGGAATCGCACCATGCAGTCATCTACTGCTGAGACGGCTAATCTAGGTAATGTGGTAAGTAGCACACGTGCATGGCAGGTAGATGGTGGTATCAACTTCGAGACACTCTATGGCAAATCCAAATACTGGAAACAGCTATCGCAACGCTATAGCCAGCGCATGCGTCGTCGTCCGTTCCGCTCTAAGACCTATACTGAGACTGTGACACTCGTGGCGGGCGAGGAGAAGATCGTTGCCCACAAACTAGGTAGCGAATCTATCGAGGTGACTGCAACTACCGAGAGCGGCAAACCCGTTCGTGTCAAAGTGGCATCCGTCAGCAATACGCAGGTGACCTTGACTAGCAAACAGAACCTCGAAAATGTCAAGCTGACAATCAAAACGGTCGATACCAATCAGCGTACACCGGCTCAGCAAGCGATGGATATGGCGGCGTATTTTGGTACAATGTTGCGCAAGATACAGCTTACATATCGCAATACCAATTCGCTCACATTGCCTGGTTTTGCTCCCCAAGCTGGTTTTATGGGACAAAGTAGAAGCAATGACCTATATGCTCCTGGATTTGATTTTGCATTCGGATTCTTTGGTAATGATTTTGTAGAAAAGGCTAAGACCAACGGATGGCTATCGGGCGACACTACAGTGGTGCAACCTGCTACACGCACTATGACCAACGATTTCGATCTCAAAGTAACACTTGAACCATTCCCTGGATTCAAGATTCAGGTCAATGGTAAGCGCTATGCGGCTGAGTCATCATCAATCATCTACTCGTTTGACCAGTTGCAGGAGAATATGACAGGTTCGTTTAATATAACACAAGTGGCTATCGGTACTGCCTTCCAAAAGATTGGTACGGCAGATGAGAATTTTGCATCTGCGGTGTTTGATCAGTTCTTGACCAATAGAGATGTCTTTGTATCTCGCGTGCAAGAGCAATATGAGGATGTGGTCTATCCTTCTGCAGGATTTATTCCTCGCGAGTTGCGTGGCCAGAAATACGACCGCAAGTATGGTGCAGTAGGTAGCAACTCTGCGGATGTTCTCGTTCCTGCCTTCTTAGCAGCATATACCGGACGAGATGCCTATAAGATGAATATGAATCCATTCTTGGGATTGCTTCGCGTATTGCCTAACTGGTCTGTGACCTTTGATGGTCTAGGTAAATTGCCATGGATTAGAGACCAATTCAAGTCCATCACACTTACCCATGCTTATACTTGTAAGTATGCAATCGGCAGCTATTCCAGTTATTCTACATGGACACCTGCGGGCGATCTGAGCAATAAGCAATTGGGCTTTATTCGCAATGTGGAAAACGATGCTCCTATACCATCATCTGCATATGATATTAGTTCGGTTAACTTGACTGAGAATTTCTCTCCTCTGATTGGTTTGAATATGACCATGAAGAATTCTATGACAGCCAAGGTCGAGTACCGCAAACAACGCAATGTGTCCTTGAATGTCACTTCCGTCCAAATCAGTGAGGGACATACGGATGAGTTTGTAATTGGTGCGGGATATACGATTAAGGATTTAAGTTTTATTGCCAAGACAGGTGGTACGCAGAAGAAAGTGAGCAACGATCTCAAACTGAATGTGGACATTAGTTATAAGGATATTAAGACACTCCTACGCAAGGTGGAGGAGAATATCACCCAGGCTAGTTCGGGTAATAAGGTGTTTGGTATTAAGATTAGTGCCGATTATGTGCTCTCACAAAAGATCAATCTGCAACTCTTCTATGACCACCAGGGTACTACACCGCTCATATCTTCTTCCTATCCAACCAAGGCGGATAACTTCGGTATCAATATCAAGTTGATGCTCACGCGATAACTCTGTGCCTCTACACCCTACACAAAAATGTTCAAGGTCGGTATCATTGGTCCAGAATCCACTGGCAAGAGCACACTCGCTCAGTACCTAGCAGCTAGATATGATGGGGTATTCGTAGAGGAGTACGCGCGCGTATACTTAGAGGAACAGGCGCGAGAGTACGGGAGCGCGTACGCGTATACGCGCGATGATGTGTTGCGAATCGCCGAATATCAGGTGAACCAACTGCGTGATTTATACGAGGACAATCGATTGCTTCTGCCGAAGGAACTCCGAAGGAATCCCGAAGGTACGCTGAACGAAAATACGCCCATTTTTTTTGATACCGAGTTGATCATCACTAAGGTGTGGCTGTTGCATAAGTATGGTGAGTGCCCAGGTTTCATAGAGGATGCCCTACGAAAATATCCGATGGATATGTATCTGCTCTGTTATCCTGATTTGCAGTGGCAACCAGATCCTGTGCGAGAGAATCCCAATATTCGCGAATACCTGTTTGATTGGTACGAAAAGGAAGTACAAGCATTAGACATCCCTTACTATATCATTAAGCACGAGGTAGTGTAGTATCGTGTTGTGTATAGTGTGGCGTAGTGTAGTGTTGTGTAGAGTAGTGTGGTATAGTATAGCTTGATGTTGCTAGCATGGTGTAGTGTATAGTAGTGTGCAAAGATGATATAGATAATACAAAAAAGAAGACCGCTAATCGCGGTCTTCTTTGTGATCCGTGCAGGATTCAAACCTGCAACCCCCACATCCGTAGTGTGGTACTCTATTCAGTTGAGCTAACGGACCATTGCTTTTCAAAAGCGAGTGCAAAGGTACTGCTTTTTTTTGATATGACCAAATATTTTGGCAAA
>JAEIGA010011399.1_pt1 | contig 13497 bp, 10 predicted proteins | sample 9270691 | NCBI WGS metagenome assembly JAEIGA01 (sample SAMN17057246, study PRJNA624740) | gut metagenome | biome: biome; isolation source: fecal sample | host: Bos grunniens | place: China: Xizang | collected 2019
AAATCTTCAGCTGTCAATGTTAGTTCTTGACCAGCAATCTTAAAGCGAATCTGATGTGTTGCTTTGCTTGAGAAGATAGCTACACGACGGATTGCTGACAAAAGAGACTGACGGTCAATGATTAATCTATTAGGATTTGCCTTTGGAATAACAGCTTCATAGTTAGGATATTTACCATCGATGAGACGGCAAACTAATTTGAATCCTGACATTGTGAATGATGCGTTTGTCTTGTTGAATTCAACAATGACTGTTTCATCAGCTTTTCCTGACAAAGCGGTTTTCAATTGATTGATAGGTTTTTTAGGAACTATGAATGATGCGAGTACATCTGTCTTGATATCTAATCTTCTATAACGAACGAGTTTATGAGCGTCTGTAGCGACAAAGTTTAGACCATTGTTTGTCATTTCCATGAAAACGCCAGTCATCACTGGACGAATTTCATCGTTACCTGTTGCGAACACTGTTTTTTCAAAGCCGCAAGCGAGAACGTCGGCTGGAATTTCCCATTGTGAAGCATCTTCCAATACTGGAATTTGTGGGAATTCGTCGCTCTTATGTCCGACCATTTTATAGCGACCCTCACCTGTTGTGATTTCTATAGCCAATGTTGTTTCGTCAATATTGAAAGAAACTGGGATATCAGGTAAGTTTTTCAAAATATCTATAAGCAAACGAGCTGGAATTGTCACCTCACCAACACCTTCAACCAAATCAGGTTGAATTGTCACGATCATTGTTGTTTCCAAATCTGAAGCAGTGATTCTTAATTCATTATCTGAAATATTGAACAAGAAATCATCTAATATCGGCAATGTGTTACTTGAATTGATAACACCTGCAAGTGATTGAACTGCTTTTAATAATTTTAAACTTGAAAGTATAAATTTCATATCTTACGTATTTTTCAGTTTGTAAAATTACAATTTATTTTCAAAAAAAATTCTTTTTTTGACATTTTTTATTCACAAATCATTTAACAAAAACGGCTGCTGTCCAGTTGTTTTTCGTCACATGATTAGAATATGTCAAGCCAAGACGTTCCGCTTCTTTTGTAATGAGAACCAAATCTTCCTCGTAAAAACCGCTGAAGAAAATCTTACCACCATCGACAAGACATTTCACATATTCTTTCATATCTCTGAGAAGAATGTTTCTGTTGATATTAGCGAGAATAACGTCAAATTGTCTGTCATTTAAAGAACTGGCGTCACCGAGTTCAACGATGATGTCGTTTTCATCATTAAGGCGGATGTTATCGAGAGCGTTTCTGTAAGCCCACTCGTCATTGTCTATCGCCACTGTCATAGCAGAACCGAGTTTCTTTGCCAAGATAGCTAGCACGCCTGTACCAGAACCCATATCGAGGAGGTCAAGTCCTGTAAAATCAGACTTAAGCATGAGCTCGATGATTTGTGAAGTTGTCTCGTGATGAGCTGTTCCGAACGACATTTTAGGTTCGATAATGAGGTCATATTTATAAGAACCTTCAACCTTATGGAACGGAGCTCTGATTCTGCAGAACTCGTTGATAATGACAGGTTCGTAAGATGCCTCCCATGTAGCATTCCAGTCTTGGTCTGGGATGAGTTCCTTTTTCAACAATTTGACATTTGCGAACTGTTCCATCTGCATAATGTCGTTGAGGTTCTCTTCATTGAAAGCAGGTTCTTGGCAATAAGCCTCGAAACCGTCCTCAGTATCCATGAAACTGTCGAATCCGATTGATCCGAGCAGTTCCATGAACATATCTTTTAAGTTTTCGTTTTCAGGGTTATTAAACGAGCAAGCGTAATAATTCATAGTCGATTATTTAGAAGCTTGAACTGCGATACTTACGAAATCTTCTGCTTTAAGAGATGCGCCACCGATGAGGCCGCCGTCGATGTCTGGTTGTGCAAACAATTCTGCAGCGTTTTTAGCATTGCAGCTACCGCCGTAAAGGATACGCAATTGATTTGCAATTTCTTCGCCATATTTCTCAGCTATGAGAGTGCGGATAAACTTATGAACTTCCTCTGCTTGTGCAGGAGTTGCAGTCTTGCCTGTACCGATAGCCCAAACTGGTTCGTAAGCGATGACGATATTTTCCATGTCAGCAACATCGAGATTGAAGAGAGCTTCTTCAACTTGTTTCTTAATGACATCGAAGTGAGTGTTAGCTTCTCTTTCTTCGAGGACTTCGCCTACACAATAGATAGGAACGATTTGGTATTCAAGGAGTTTTTTGATTTTGGCAGCGAGAACTGCGTTATCTTCATTGAAATATTTTCTTCTTTCGCTATGACCCACGATGCAGAAGTTTGTTCCAAGAGAATCAAGCATTTTAGCTGAAACTTCACCTGTGTAAGCACCCGATTCGTTTTCATTTACGTTTTGTGCGCCAACGTAGAACAACTGTGTATCGTCTGCCATATCTGTCACCATTTCTAAATATAAATAAGGAGGACAAATAACGATATCGCAATCAGGTTGTTTATCTTCACAAAGGTTAGCAATATTTTCTACAAGGTCTTGAGCTTCTTGGAAATCAAGGTTCATTTTCCAGTTTCCTGCAACGATTTTTCTTCTCATATTATATCTAATTTTATTGTTATTTTTACTTAAATCAATATTGCAAATTTATGAAAAAATTATGGAAAAAAGAATACGATAAAACGAAAATATCAACAAAAAATCAAACAATATTTCACGATTTGTAAACCGTTAATTGTTAATTATCAATAAACCCTCACCCTAGGATCCAAAATACCGTAAATAATATCAACTACGATATTAATTATTATTAACATAAATCCTATTAAAAGAACTGCCCCCATTATCACAGGGAAGTCGAAGGTATCGAGGGCGTCGACGATGATGACGCCGATTCCTTTCCAGTCGAAGACATATTCCACGAATACGGCTCCTGCCAGCAGAGATGCGAACCATCCTGAAATAGCAGTCACGACTGGCGTCATTGCGTTTCTTAAGGCATGAACCGTAACGACACGCCATTGCTTCAAACCTTTAGCTCGGGCAGTGCGTATATAATCCATCGACATTGCTTCTAATAATGAAGTTCTTGTTAGTTCTACAACAACAGCTAAAGGTCTGAGACCTAATGTAAATGCAGGAAGTATAAGATTTTTTAAATCTAAATATGCGCCATTGCCGTAATCGTCAACAGAATAAAGATTACCAGTCATGCTTAATCCCGTGAATGACTCCCAGACATAACCGAACAGCCAGGCAACTAATATCGCCGCAAAGAACGAGGGCAGCGACATTCCTATAGTCGTGATAAACAATGTCAGCTTATTTACGAAATCGGTGTTCACAACGGCTGCCAAGACTCCAATAAAAACACCAACTACCAAAGCAAAGGCTATTGCTACAAACGCTAATATCAATGTGTTAGGAAATGCTTCCGACAATATTGTTCCTACCGCCCTTTTGCTCTGATATGAATATCTTAAATAAGGTGTCTTTAAAAGTACATCGACATCGCCGACTTTCGCAATGACACAATACGATTTGAAGTTGTCGTATTTTCTTTCTGCACATTCATTTTCATAAAAAGAAATCGGTGACAAATCATTAAGATAATCTGTATATTGCTTAAAAACGCTTTGATTCAAGCCGAGTTCTTCTCTTATCGCCTGGACATCAGCTTCATCGGCACGCTGACCGAGCATCATCCTGACAGGATCACCAGGAACAATATTAAAAAGGAAGAACACTAGGGTCACAACACCCCAGAGGACTGCTAAACCATATAATATTTTCCTGATGATATATGATGTCATTTTTTTTAGAATTTGAATTCTAGAATTCTAGAATTTTAGAGTTCAAATATTCTTGAGAAGGGAAATCTATTTTGCTCCACTTATCCAAGATAACGCCATTATCCATAAGCATAAGTCCTGGATTTGAGCGCACCATCGACTTCAATTCAAGTTCGTCGCCGTAATAAACTTCATCGAACATATAATATTTGCCCTGCAATTCATAAACGTATTCCGGATTGACTGATGTAATCCATAAATAATTGAATCCGTTTTCGTTAGCAAAGTCGTAAATACGCTGACATTCATTGATGTCTTTTTCTGTCATTTCATCGAGATATGGCGCCACAAAAACAAAGAGATTTTCTGAATCAAAAAGAAGATCTGTGTAATCGTCGCCATTTTCATCTAATATAGAAAATCCAAACGACTGGCCACCACCTTCTTGTCTTTGAGAAACGAATTCCCATTGCGACATCCAAATAGAGTCATTCCAAGGATAATTAGGCGAAAGATATTCCTGTTCTTCACCTGTCTCAATATTTTTAAATGTAAGATAAATATCAGCAGGCTCTTCACTTTCAACAGGTTTCATATCCTTACCCACTTTCCATTCCATAAAATCTATCACAGGAAGATGACGTACGTTATAAACCTCAAATCCGATGAACATTCCCATGAAGATGAATGTGAACAAAGTCTGTCCTAATATAGTAACTCTTTTATTTACAAGAGTTTTATTATTAAATATAAGAGGAATTAATATCGAAATGATTATAAGATTCTTAAAGAAAGTCTGCCAATTGCTCATTTTGATTGCTGTTCCGAAGCAGCCACAGTCAGGGACAAGATTATATATAGCGTCGAAGAAAGTAGTAACAGTGAAGAACAGCATCAGCAGCGAAGCGCCGAGCGTAGCGAGGCGCGGTAAAAGATTTAGCATCAAACAAATACCTACAATAAATTCCGCCATTATCATTATTATCGCTAGAGGCAATGCCAATTCATTAAGCCATTGTATGTCATAAGCGATGAAATAATCAAGCATTTTGTATTTAGTGCCAAGAGGGTCAACGCCTTTGGTAAAGCTACTGAATACAAACAACGCACCGACTAAAAAACGGCATAATGCCAAACCTGATTTATTGTAAAAACCATTAAAAAGCAATGCCGCAAAAATCGGAAATACGATTGCTGTCAACAACAACCATGAAAAATTTGGAAAAAATCCGACTAAGACAGCACATATCAACGCCCAAATCGTAATTGCAAATGAAAGGAATCCTGATTTTGTGTAGTCTTTTTTCATATTATTTCTCAGCTTGTTCAGATAATAAAATCATACAGAAGACAGCATAATTGATGATATCGAAATAGTTTGCATCCAAACCTTCTGAAATTATTGTCTTACCATCATGATCTTCTATCTCTTTAATTCTCAAAAGTTTCATCAAAATCAAATCTGTCATTGAACTGACACGCATACTTCTCCAAGCTTCGTCATAATCGTGATTTTTGCATTGCATCAAGTCGAATGCTTCTTGAAGTACACCAGAATAGAGTTCAGCAGCCTTTTCTGGTTCAAGGTCTGGCTGATCAACAACACCGAGACGTAATTGAATGATAGCCATAGCAGAATAATTAATGATACCAATAAATTCCGGTTCTATTCCTTCATTGACAAGACGTTCTGCCTTTGTTTGAAGACTTCTGATACGATTAGCTTTGATAAATATCTGGTCGGTGACTGAAGTTGTCCTCATGATACGCCATGCGACGCCGTAATCCATCATCTTTTTAGTAAAAATCTCAGTACATTGTTCAACGACCTTTTTAAATTGATTTTGTGTATCTTTCATCGTAATATTTTTTTATTTTTGTAAATAAAATTGTTTTAAGCTTTGAATAAAACAATCAATATTTTAAGAACGTAAAGATAAACATTTTTTGCTATGAAATTGAAGATCGGAGAGCATTTTTTTTCATGGGACAGACCTCTCGTCATGGGTATTTTAAACCTGACACCAGACTCATTTTTTGACGGCGGCACCCATAACAACATCAATGAAATTTTGAAACATTGTGAAAAAATGTTAACAGAAGGAGCTGATATTATAGACATAGGAGCGTTTTCTTCACGTCCTGGCATGGAAATAATCTCTTCAGAAGAAGAAAATCGTCGCCTTCTACCCTCTTTAGTTGAGATAAAAAAAGAATTCCCTAACGCAATCATTTCCATAGACACTTTCCGTAAAGACGTAGCTCATAATGCTTTAGACAACGGAGCCGACATCATCAACGATATTTCAGGAGGAACTTTTGATAACGAGATGATTCCTTATATAGGCAAAAATCATATACCTTATATATTAATGCACAGCGGAAACAATCTCGACAATCTTCATTCTGAAATAATCAAGAATGAAGCCAGCAAAAAAGTCAAGGCATTTTTTGAAATACAGATAGAGAAATTATCAGAATTCGGTGAAACTCAAATCATATTAGATCCAGGAATCGGCTTCAACAAAAGCAAAAAAGAGAACTTTAATTTGTTAAAAAATATTAAAGATTACAGAGTCAACAATCTTCCTGTCCTGATCGGAATTTCCCGTAAATCAATGATTTATAAAACTTTAAAAACATCACCACAAGAAGCTCTTAACGGAACTACCGTTTTAAACACAATTGCTTTAATAAACGACGCTGACATTTTGAGGGTCCACGATGTTAAAGAAGCTGTGGAAACAGTGAAACTTGTAAAAGAACTTTGACTATTGATTATTGACTATTGACTATTGACTATTGACCATTGACTATTGACCATTAACTATTAACTATTAACTATTAACTATTAACTATTAACTATTAACTATTAACTATTAACTATTAACTAAAAAAATCTTTAGTCTTTTGCCTTTTGTCTTTAGTCTTTTTCTTATCTTTGTTGTTAAATTATATCATTATTATGACTGAGCTTCTTATAAATGCATTTATACAAGTCCGAATCTGGGACATCTTGGATATTTTTCTAGTTGGTTTATTATTTTACGGATTATATTGTCTTGTAAAAGGCACCACAGCCATCAAGATTTTCTTCGGCATCGTCGCCATTATTTTAGGACTGAAAATAGTGACAGCTCTTAACATGGAGCTGCTCAGTTACATCCTCGGTGCTTTCGTCAATGTCGGTTTTATCGCATTGATTATCATCTTCCAACCTGAGGTAAGAAGATTCCTTTTAGGCATCGGCAACACCAAAATTTCATTAGCATTCAAGAACCTCATCGCAAATTTAGGCTTCAGATATAAAGAAGAAAAAAGCCTTGACCTTGACGCCATCTGCGAAGCTTGTGCTTCTATGTCGCAAGATAAAGTAGGCGCATTGATTTTATTGGCTCAGGAAAACAATCTAAATGAAATCGTTGATACTGGCGTTGTAATTGACGCTGTCATAAGCAAACCATTACTTGAAAACATCTTCTTCAAGAACAGTCCGTTACACGACGGTGCAATGGTTATTGCAAATAACAAAATCGAAGCTGCTCGCTGTATCCTCCCTATCACACAGAACATCAATCTTCCTGGAAGCTACGGACTTCGCCACAGAGCTGGCATCGGCATCACAGAAAACAGCGACTGCATCGCGCTCGTCGTTTCAGAAGAGACAGGAAGCATCAGAATCATAAAAGGCGGCAAAGTCTACGACGTCAAGGCTTCAGAAATGAAAGCTAAGATTAAAGAATTAAGCACGAAGAAGACTATAGGATTGGAATAAAAATCACTGTGATTTGGTGTTTTATTTTCTCTCGCAAAAACACAAGGGTCGCAAAGTTAATTACCAGCGCCCCTAATTAATTTTTACAAGCTTATCTTTTCTTGTATAATAAATGTACATTTCGTAAGGATCGTAGCGGAGATATGTGTCTTCTGGATATTCCATGCCTCTCTTTTGAAATTCTTTCTTGATATATTCATTCATGAAATAATCGAAGGAGTATCCAGCATATAGCTTTCCTAAAACAACAGCAAAATCATAAAAATCTTCTATTGTAAGATATTGATATTCTGCATTAAGCACAATATTATTGACTGTATCCAAAGCATAATAACAATCTTCAATCTGCTCATATAGATTTTGCTCCGTAAAAAGCAGATTCGACCTGTCTCCATTTATCAGATCAAGCCAAGCAGCCACATTGACTGCAACCGCCGGCAATATTTCATAATCTGTATCAGGAGCACATGAAGCCCACACATATTCTGTATATTCCAGCACCTCAATATGCGACATATCAACCACCCAATGTAAGGAATCTGGAGCTGTGTGTTCTTCTTCCCAATACACCAAAGACAAATCATAATCTTTCAAAGTGGCCTCAAAAGATGAAATCAGAATATCCAGAAACTTTTCATCATCAATCTTATTGACAATTTTAGTACGCGCTTCTATCACGTCCAAGACATCTTCTACAGCCACATCATCCATATTCTCAGGCTGACAATCTTCTCTTATATTATCCTTCATCAATCGTTCTGGCATATAAAATGCGACTTCCGCTCCTTTTGACTTATTTACAAAGTCGTATGCGAACTTCTTTTGAGATACGCATGACGACATTATAACAAGGACAAATATAAGATAAAGGGCATGTTTCATAAATCACTCGAATAAAGTCAACTGAACGCCATCATCTTCAGAGAAGAAATTATCGTCAGATTCATTATTGCTTTGAGCGACTTCTTCTGTCATAGTCTCTTCTGCTACATCCACTGTTTCTTCTACAACATCTTCAATTTCTTCCTCTTCTGGCTCAAATGGTTCAAGGAATGTATATGAAGCGACATCGCGTGTTGAGAGACGTTTACCTTTTGCCTTATAGCTCTTAACACCAATATATTCTGCAACGTTAAGTTCTTCATCTTCATATTGCTTACCTGAAGCGCTATCATTAAATGAAAGCAACAGACGTGGCAACTTATCCATATTCATTATCAAGAACTTTGCGTTTTCGTTTTCACCAATAAATGAAATACGTCTGTTCAACGGTGTCTCGTCGTCTATATCAAAACGTTTGATATACATCAACTTAGTTTCACCTTCAATATAAATTACAGAATATACTGCACTTGGATCGTACTTCATGATTTGTGTCATGTCGTCGTCGAAGTGAGTCGATAGGTCGTAACCAGTGAGACGGAATTCGCCGTTTGAGAATATCTGCAATATCTTATCATCGCCAGAGAATTCACCGATTAAAGTACCGCGTTTATCGGCATTGAGACGTTTCACAGTATCATCGTACCAAATCTCGCGAGCCGCCAATGTAGAGACGCCTTCGTCACGTTTAACGATCTTATTGATTGGATGTAAAGTAAGTCTATTACCTTGACTTGCACGTCCTTTAATAGCGAGATCTGCGAAGTTATATTCGAAGGAAGTCTTCTTCAACTTAGGCTGAGGACGAAGCATAACTTTGATGACTTCAGCCTCGCCATTAGGATTTGCCGAGAAATAAACGACTTTTGAACCTGGCTCACCTTTGGTCAAATCGTAGTCCTTATCGTGTGTTATACCTTTGACAGAGAAACGTTTGACATAATATGGAGAACCAGCCTTTCCTGAACGATAAACCATATTATAGACAGTTCTGTCATCGTTCTTATGGAACACGTCAGCATGGATAATCTTTTCAGGACCTACGAAGCATTTAGGCTGCAACTTCGTAACCATGAATGTTCCGTTTTCGCGGAATACGATGATATCGTCCAAGTCAGAACAATCTGATACAAAGGTATATGCGTCTTTATTTTGTTCTTTTTTGAGACCTGCAGAAGTACAGATGAAACTCTCTTCCTTGTTGACGTAAAGTTTTTCGTTATTAGCGGCAACGGCGACAGCAGAGATGTTGTCGAAGTTACGGATTTCGGTTCTACGTTCGCGACCTTTACCATGTTTTCTCTTGATTTCACTGTAGAAATTGATGGTATAGTCTACGATATGATCGAGGTCGTATTTTACTTTTTCTATTTGATTTTCAATATCAAGAATTTGCTCTTCTGCTTTCTTGATATCGAACTTTGAAATCTTTCTAACAGGTTTTTCACACAATCTCAAGACATCTTCACGAGTTATATCTGCTTTCAACATCTTACGATATGGATCGAAAGCTCTTTCAATTTCAGTGACTTGATCTTCCCAAGAATCGGCGTCTTTTTCCAATATCTTATAGATACGTTTCTCGAAGAAAATCTTTTCCAAAGAAATCAAATGCCAGTCTCTTTCAAGTTCATCAAGTTTAATCTTGAGTTCCCAACTTAACAAGTCAAGAGTTCTGTCTGTGCTTTCCTTCAAGATAGCTGATATTGTAGTAAACTCAGGATGTTCATTACGGATAACACAGGTACACAAGCTGTTAAGCGACACCTGACATTGTGTAAAAGCGTAAAGAGCGTCTATTGTCTGTTCTGGAGACACGCCACTTGCGAGATGTATCACGATTTCTGCATTACGAGAAGTATTGTCATCGACGCGACGTATTTTAATTTGTCCTTTCTCTCCTGCTTTTGTGATGGAATCAATCAAAGTTCCTGTCGTTGTTCCGTAAGGTATCTCTGTGATTACGAGTGTTTTCTTATCAAGTTGCGTTATTTTTGCTCTAACTTGAACCTTACAGCCTCGCTCACCGTCATTATAAGAACGAACGTCGATCATACCTCCAGTTCTGAAGTCAGGATACAATACAAAATCCTCATCGCGAAGATAAGCTATAGATGCGTCTATCAATTCATTGAAGTTATGAGGAAGAATCTCACACTTAAGACCGACGGCGATACCCATCGCGCCTTGCGCCAAAAGTAAAGGAAACTTAACTGGAAGAGTAACAGGTTCTTTATTACGTCCGTCGTAAGAGAATTTCCATTCTGTTGTCTTTGGATTATAGACCACATCGAGAGCGAATTTAGAAAGACGAGCCTCAATATAACGAGGAGCAGCGGCTGGGTCACCTGTCAAGACATTACCCCAGTTACCTTGTGTGTCGATAAGCAAATCCTTCTGACCGAGATTTACCAAAGCATCACCGATAGAAGCGTCACCATGAGGGTGATATTTCATAGTATTACCGACGATATTAGCGACCTTGTTATAACGTCCGTCTTCCAACTCCTTCATTGAGTGCAAGATACGACGTTGCACAGGTTTAAAACCGTCATTTATTTCAGGAACTGCTCTGTCGAGGATAACGCTAGAAGCATAATCGATGAACCAATCATCTATCAAGCCTTTAAGTGAAATCACTCTAAAACCGCCATCGCTCTGCTGAACACGAACACCTGATTCTTCTATCTCGTTTTGTCCTTCTAATTCTAAGTCTTTATTTTCTTCCATAATACTCGCTCTCTTTGCCTACAAATTTACAAAAAATCATCATTTCCAGAAACGTAAAATTAAAATTTCTATCAACAATGAAATTAATGCAATAACAACAAATATCCTCCATTTTTTTGAATCTCTCGTAATGACATCAACCACATCATCCGACTTAACATCCTCATAATCAATCATAGTAATATCATTAAGATTATTATCTTCAAATAGCTTCTGCAATTCATCTTTTGTCAAAAACGACATCTCCGACTCATCACGATTATCATTCCAAGCTACAGTAGTCACATATTCTTCATTTTTATAAATATCATAGAATCCTGATGACGGCAAATCTTCAAAGAAATACAAGTAATTCATATCATTTCTTTTTTCAACGAGAGGCAACACATCATACATTCCATTCTCGCTTTTAAGACTGACCTTATCGTCATATTGCAACAAAATATCGTTAATATTCAATACTTTATCAACACCAAGAGTATAAGACAGATTCATTCCATTTCCACCAATCAAAGCCATTTTATACACTAGAGGAACAAACAAAGCATGATTTGCAAAATCAGAATATTCTTCGTTGAAGTTCGTCGACATCACGAAAACCTTTCCCTTTCCATAATTACTCATCATAACAAGCGGACTGCCATTTTGTAATGCCATAATACTTAAAACATTTTTACTTATATCAAAATGCACATGCTTATTTACGATTGGAAGATCAGCATTATCAGGAATTTTCACAAAAATATCATCAAAGAAAGAATTACGTCTTGCAATATACTCTACCCTATTTTTATTTTCATCTAAATGCGTCGGATTAAGTCCAATATTATTATAAATGTAAGAACAATTCATATTTTCATCACTAAGGATCAAAAGCGTTCCACCTTGCGATGCAAAATCAAGCAATGTTTGCTGCAAAGTTTCGTTAAGACTTGCATCTTCTCTCACGACAATCATCTGAGCATTGTTAATAATTTCCTGATTTACAGTATATGGACTCATAGATTGATAATCAATCATATCATCTCCTTCAAATAATAATTCCAAATAACTATTAACCGTTGACTGTTGACCGTTGACTGTTGACTTAATTTCAACAACATTTATTGAAGGACGTACTTTCAAGACAAGATTATATTCGTCATCGAAAGTTATAGGCGAGTCTTTTATTGCGACTTTTGCTTTTATATCACCATCGTTATCGACAACAAACTGCATATTAACATCAGAGTATGAGTTTGCGTCAATGTCGCATGTCGTATAAGCCACAACATTATCACCCAAAGAAAAATCAACAGGCAGACCTTTAATATCCTTTGATGTTTCATTAACAATTCTGGCATTAAGTTCATTGGTCATATTTTTCCGCAAGACAGGAGATTGAAGCCACACTGAATCTATGTAAATATTATCTTGAAAATCAGACTTCAAAGGGAAAGCAACTACTTGAATCGTACTATCAATCTTCAAATCATTGAAATTCATCATATTTTTTTGAAAATCAGAATAAGCGAAAAGCGTTGATGATTTAAAATTATTTTTCTTTTTTATAAAAGCTAAAGCATTATAAATGTCATCAAAAGAAGTCGGAACAGCTTCAACTTTCATTTCATTAAGACGGATAATCATCTCGTCCTTATTCATCGGATATTCATTTTTAGGATCTCTATCGTTTGATATAAGAATATATTTCTGCGCTTGGTTAAGATTTTCAATGAGATTCAATGCTGAAGTTCGCGAATCTTCAAACAGCGTCTTTTCCGAAGAATGCGCCTGCATGCTCATCGAATTGTCGATATAGACAGCAATAAGATTATCTACGTTATTATTTACGGCGTTATTATCTTTCTTATAAGGATGTGCGAAAGCTATCACGAGAGCTGCAATGAAAAGCATTCTTGTCATCAAGGTCAGCAGCTGTTTCAGTTTCTTTGTTTTGGAACTCTCCTGTTCTATTGTCTTTAATACTGCAGTATTGCTAAAATATACTGTTTTATGTTTTCTGAAGTTAAACAGATGTATGACGAGTGGTATTATCAGCGCAAAAAGCGCGAAAAGCATATTTGGGTAAAGGAATTCCATCGAATTAAATTTAAGGCAAAGATAAGAAAAAAAAGTCACCGAGTCACTGAGTCACCGAGTCACCGAGTTTTTTATACTTGGTGGCTTGATGTCTTGGTGACTTATAAAAAAAAACCTCGGAAGATTCCGAGGTTTTTTATATAAAATCTTTAGAGATTTATCAAACGATACCTTGAGCTAACATAGCTTTAGCTACTCTCATGAAGCCAGCGATGTTTGCACCTTTAACGTAGTCGATTGTACCATCTTCTTGTTTAC
>JAEIGA010011400.1_pt1 | contig 13496 bp, 8 predicted proteins | sample 9270691 | NCBI WGS metagenome assembly JAEIGA01 (sample SAMN17057246, study PRJNA624740) | gut metagenome | biome: biome; isolation source: fecal sample | host: Bos grunniens | place: China: Xizang | collected 2019
AAGGTAATGGTATAATCGTATACGCCGTCTTGCAATGGAACCAAGGTAGTTCCTACTACCAAACGAGTCAATTTGTTTTCTTTGCCCGATTCTGCCACAGCAAAATGCAAAGTATAGGTATTGGTTACCGTACCATCTTGCGAGGTTACTTGCAAGGTAGTTGTACCTTTTAAACCTGCTTGGGTAAGCACTACTTGTTGTTCGGTAATAGCCACACCGTTTTGGGTAGCATTTTCGTACTCAATAGCAGGAACTTCGGTAGTACCGTATGGCAAGGTAACTACGTAATGGAATTGATTGGGAGTAAAGCCGGTTACGTCGTTACCACCTACAATAATGTTGCTCAAGGTAGCATCGCTCGATTGTTCTACGGCAAAGTTCAACTGATAGGTAGTTTCGGTTACACCATCGTCTGCTAATACACGGATGGTAGTAGTACCGTTTACCCCACCTTCTGTTAGGGTGACAATTTGGCCTTTGCTAGCAACCACTGGGTTAATCACGGGCAATGCAGTGGTACGCCATGGCAAGGTAATATCGTATTGATGGATATTAGCATCGAATCCGTCTATCGAAGCAAAACTTAATGCTTGTGCATTGTATAGTTGAATGTCTTTCAACAACGCATTACCGTGCGATACTACGTTATAAGCAATGCTATAGATAGTGGTTGCACCACTTTGAGCGATAACGGTAAGGGTACAACCCAACAAACCTTGGTTGTTGACAATTACTTGTTGGCTTGCATCTTGTTTTTGGTAAGTAATAGCAGGGGCACTTTCGCCATTCTTCACATCGATGGTATAAGCGGTTACTTGGCTATCAAAGCCTGCAAGCGAAACACCATCCAACAAAATATCTTTCAAGGTTGCATCGGTACGAGGAGCCACTGCAAACGTTACGGTATAGGTATTGGTTTGCGAAGCATCTTCCGAGGTTACTTGCAAGGTAGCATTACCTTCCAATTGTGGAAGAATGGTTACCACTTGTTGGCCGTTGTTGCCTTTTTGGTAGGTTACCGATGGTAAAACAGTGGTTCCCAAAGGCAAGGTATAAGTATAATTAAAGGTACCTGCTGCAAAACCATCTAGCAATACGCCGTCCACCAAAATGGCATCCAATAGCGCATTGTCAGATTTTGCTACATTCAATACCACGGTATAGGTATTTATCGAACCGTCTTCTGCCTTCACTATCAATTGGGTAGCCGCATCCAAACCACCGCTTATTACTTGTACGGTTTGGGTTGGGTCGGTTTTTTGATAGGTAATGGTAGGCACGGTGGTAGTACCTTCTGGCAAGTTGATTTGGTAGTTGTTTACCATTGGATCAAAACCATCTACGCTAACACCATCTACCATAATATCGTTCAACAATACATTGTCAGACATTTGGTATACAAATTGAACGGTGTATACGTTTTTAGCACCTTCTTCGGGTTGTACCTCGATGCGAGCAGTACCCAACAACTGAGGCATGGTAATGGTAATGGTTTGACCAGGATAGCCTTCTGCTTCTACAATAGGACATTCCGTAGCATCTACTGGCAACACATAACGATAATCCAATACGTTAGGATCAAAATCGGGCAATGCCACATTGCCAACAAAAATGTTTTTCAAAGTAGCATTCAACGATTTTTCTACCTCAAATACAAGGCTATAGGTTTGTTCTGCACCGTTTTCGGCAACCACCTTAATGGTAGTAGTGCCGTTTACACCACCCTTGTTCATAATGATGCGTTGTGCATCGTCGTTTTTAACAGGTTCGATAGCTGGCAATGCTGTGGTACCGGCAGGCAAGGTAATGTTGTATTGCAAGGTAGCAGGATCAAAATCGGCAATCGATTCACCCCCTACCAAAATATCTTTCAAGGTTACGTCCGACGAGGTAGCCACCGAGAAAGCAATGGTATACACCATGGTAGCGCCTGTTTGCGCTTTAACGGTAATTTTAGCTACACCGTTTACACCGTTTTCGTCGATACGAACGGTTTGCGCTGCATCACCTTTTACGTAAGTAATAGTAGGAACAGTGGTAGTTCCACGTTGCAATGCACAAGTATAGGCTGTTTGATTCGAATTAAACACAGGCGACAACGCATAACCCTCTACTTGCAAATCGTCCAATTTAGCATTGTCCGACAGTTTTTGCGTAAAAGTAATATTGTACACCGTTGTAGCACCATTTTGAGCACGAACGGTTAGTTTGGTTACCCCCTCGATAGCCACGGTAGCTTCCGAAGCAGGGTTTTTGGTAACGGTTTGATAAGCATCGCCCGCTTCCCAGGTTACCACAGGACGCGAGGTAGCCATTGGATCTACGTTGAACGAATAATCGGTTACAGCAGGATCAAATCCATCCAAAGCAACACCGTCAACAAAAATATTATTTAACGTATGGTTGGTCGATTTTTCAACGCTGAATACCAAACGATAAATGCTTACATTACCATTTTGAGCGGTAACGGTAATACGCGAAGTACCATTCACACCCTCGCTAGCAAGGACTACGTTTTGGTAATCGTCGCCTTGTTCCCAGGTAATAGTTGGCAAAGTGGTTGTACCCACTGGCAAAGCAACATTGTATTGCATGGTAGCAGGGTCAAAACCTTCTAGGCTAACACCGTCTAGCAAAATATCGTTTAAGTACGAATAGCTCGATTCGGTAATGACATAGCTGATACGATAGGTACGAGCAGCACCCGATGGAGGTGTTACCACAATGGTCGATTTTCCATTCAAACCGTTGTTGGTAACAACGATGTTTTGTTCGCCAGGTGCGTATTTAGAAACAGGTTCAATCACAGGATCTTCGGTAGTACCCAAAGGCATTTCTACCACATAAACATTGGTAGCGGGGTCAAAACCTGCAATCGATTTACCGTTGATCAAGATGTCTTGCAAGGTATTATCGGTAAGTTGACCTAAACCGAAGTTGACGTTATAAGTAGTACTGTAGCTAACATTTTCGGCAGTAACGGTTACTTTGGCAACGCAGGGGAAGTTATTGCAAGTTTCCACTTTTACGGTTTGTACATCTTCTGCTTTTTGAACGGTAATAACAGGAGCTTCTGTAGTACCGTAAGGTAGGGTTACATTGTATTCGGTTACGTATCCACTAAAGTTAGCCACAGGCTCACCATTTACAGAGATAGATTCGGCATGCGAATTAACCGATTGGGTACGCACAAACGTAACCGTATAGGTAGTAGTAGACGAACCGTCTTCGGCACGTACCGTAATGGTAGCGGGTTCGTACAATTTGGTAGCAGGAACAATGGTAATTTCGCTACCCGATAGGCTACGACCGCTACGTTTACAAGAAATGCTAGGAATATCTTTATCGGTTGCATTCTCGCCCAATGCTACGGTGTAATCGTGTATTTCCGATTTAAAACCATAAAGCGGTTCGTTGTTCAAGCGCAATTCGTCTACGGTCGATTTGTAAATCAATTCCAAATCGTCTACCAACATGTAGTTACCAGGCACCAAGCCATCGTTTCGACGACCTTCTGGATAGTTAGATGCCGAAAGGATGATGTTCATCTTTTCGGGTAGGTCGTCTTTCAAATAACGAATGGGCACCTCAATGCGTGTCCAATCTTTGTATTGTGCTTTGGTTTGAAAATGAGCTTCTGCAATTTGAACGGCTTCTACGTCTGTTCCACAGATGTTAGGGTCGGCACCCATACGAATATCCGATTCCTCGTCGGTGTGCGATGTGGTAGTACAACCACCATTTTTGTTTTTATACGAATCTGCTTGGGCAGTTCCTTTCCACGAATAGAAAACTAAATTTATATTTTCTTTACCATTCGAAACACGTTTAACCCACACTGCCATAGCATCTGGACGCGCAGTAAAAGGTACACCGCCATCGGTACCAGCTGTAGCTGATCCAGTATCCATTCCATCTAGATAAGCCCAAGGTGTACCCAAGGTAACCCACGAAGGCGATGTTTCGGTAATACCTGCTGCACCTACCTCGGTATCCATCAATTTAGCAGCATATTTACCACTGCGAGCTTCTGTAGTTTGGTAGACCACTTGACCATACACTTTTATGCCAAGTACTTCTTTGAAGACATTCGCACCGTACCACAAACCTTTACCTGTGTTGGAACCAGTAGAACCACCACCCAAGGCTGCTTTCCCGTTAAAAGATTGACTCCAGTCTTCGAAACCAGGGTCTACCACTTGATAGGGGCCTGCCGCTTGCACTGTAAGCGCTACCAAGCTAAAAAGAAAAAATAACGTTAATGATAGTAGATTAAACTTCTTTCTCATTGTATATAAATTAGTTAACATTTTTTCGGTTGCAAAAATACGATATTAAAACGGAAAGGAATGTAATTTATTGTGCTGTTCTGCCAAATTGTTAATAACGTTCCAAAAAAAAATAATTTTTCGATCATTTTGTAACAATTCTGTAACAAAAAAAAATGTCGATAACCACCATCAATTATCGACATTTAAACTATTGATTAAGAAAGCGTTACTTTACACCGTTTGTTCGATGTTCCAAACAAAGGCTCGCACCCCTACTTCTTTGTTTCGGGCATCTAATTTGCGCACTACACTTAATAATTCGGGCACTTTTTCGTCTTCGATAACGGTCATAATGGCCGAGTTCATTTCGGGCCAAGTATGGGTTCCACGACGGGGTTCGCCGCCATTGGTACCACGACCTTGCACTTGTTCAAAAAAGGTAAAGCCACTAATTTTTAACATATCCAACATGTACTCTACACGTTCGGTATTGGCTTGGTTAAATACAATAAATACTGATTTCATGGCTTACTATTTTTCTAAGTTTTCGTCTATTTGCATAAATATGTAATCACGACGTTGTTGCTCTTCTTTATCGCGTTCGCCGTGGCGCGACATAATGCCATACATTACGGGTACTACAATTAGGGTTACCAAGGTAGACACCAACAAACCACCAATTACCACAATACCCAATGGTTGCCACATTTCTGAACCTTCGCCACTACTTACTGCCATAGGAACCATACCCAACAGGGTGGTAAAGGCAGTCATCAACACAGGGCGCAAACGCGATTGACCCGATAGTTGGATAGCCTCGTTAAGTTCGTATCCACGGTCGCGCATTAGGTTAATGTAGTCTACTAGCACAATACCGTTTTTAACCACAATACCCACCAACATCACTATACCCAAAGCACCAATCATATCGAGCGAAGTACTTGTTACCCAAAGTGCTATAATAACACCCGAGATAGCAAATGGCACAGACATCATAATAATGAAAGGTTTGCTTAACGATTCAAATTGCGAAGCCATCACCACGTACACCAAGATGATAATCAAGGCAAACAACAAACCAATATCGGCAAAGCTTTCTTGTTGTTCTTCGTAATCACCACCATAACGAACTACCACACCTGCAGGACGTTCCAATGGATCTACCACTTCTTGTATAGCAGCAGCTAATTCACCCAACGATATCTCGTGTGGAGTTACTTTTACCGTCAACATACGTTGGCGCGTTTTACGTTCAATTTCGGGGGGAGCAAGATACTCTTCTACAGTTGCCAATTCACTTAATTTGATCAACTGACCCGATGCTGTTGGAATGGTAAGGTTACCCAAATCTGAAATACTATTTCTATCAGATTCAGACAAACGAACCAAAATATCGTACTCATCACCATCTTCCTTCAAAAAGCCTGCATTCATACCATTTACACGACTACGAACATACGATGCTACTGTAGCCGAATTTAATCCATGACGAGCTGCTTTTTCTTTGTCAACTACAATCTTTAATTCAGGACGGTCTTCGTCACGACTAATGGTGATATCGCGTGCACCTTCTAGTTGACTCACGGTACGTTTTATCTGCTCTGCATACATATTAGTAGCATCAAAGTCGTAGCCATACACCTCTACATCAACGGTAGAAGCCCCTCCACCGCCAAAACCACCTGCCATTTCACAGCTATAGTCTAAAATTTGTGGGTATTGAGCTAACTCTTTACGAACAACCTCAGCAATGTCAAAAATGCTACGTTCGCGTTCGTGCTTCTTAGAACAAACCACGGTCATTTGTAATTTGTTGTTAGAGGTATTGTTAATCAATGCCGAGAAACCCGCGTCGTCGGGCGAACCAGTTGTAGATGACAACATACGCACTTCTGGAACTAGTTCCATAATACGGGCTTCTAATTGACGAGCCAACGCAGCAGTTTCTTCCACACGGGTAGAACGTTGCAATTCTACATTTACCGTTAAACGACCGTTGTCGGTTTTTTGCATAAAGTCGGTACCCACAAAGCCTAAATACGCTGGAACCAACGAAGCAATAAACAAACCAAATACAGTTACCAAAGTTAATGCTTTATGGCGCAAGCAAGCACCCAATGCCTTAGCATAGAAAGCATCCACTTTGTCTAACATAGTTACTACGTATTTTTGATACCAGCCAGCTTGTACCGATTCTTCTATTAGTTTACCATTTTCTACATGCACTTTTTTAGCACGCAATAGCTTAGAAGAAAGCATAGGAGTTAAGGTAATAGCCACAACGGTAGAGGTACATACTACGATGGTAACAATCCAACCCAACTCTTTAAACATGATACCAGCAAAACCTGTAAGCATGGTTAAAGGAACAAACACGGCTACAATTACCAAGGTAGTAGCTATAACCGACACCCATACCTCGTTGGTTGCATAAATAGCCGCTTCGCGGGGATTAGAACCACGTTCTATGTGAGAGGTAATATTTTCCAATACCACAATGGCATCGTCTACCACCATACCAATCGCAATAGTAAGCGAACACAATGATATGATATTCAACGAACTATCTACAAACAACAAGTAGATAAATGCCACAATCAAGGCAATAGGAATGGTAGCACTAATAATTAAAGTTGCACGCCAACGTCCCAAGAAGAACAACACCACCAATACCACAAATAGTAACGCATACAAAATAGATTCAATCAGCGAATCGATAGAGTTTTGAATGTCTTGTGATGAGTCGTACACCACGTCGATATTAATATCAGGAGGCAAATTAGCCTTAATTTGCTCCATTTTTTTATTCAATTCGCGACAAATTTGTACGGTATTAGCACCCGATTGTTTCATAATTACCAAGCGAACACCGTCACGACCATTAATCTTTTCATCCAAAGTAAGGTCTTTGATGGTATCGCGCACAGTAGCTAAATCGCGCACATAAATTTGCTTACCCATAGGAGTGGTTGTCACCACTACATTTTCGATTTCGGCACTTTCTAAATATTCGCTACGGACTTGAACTTGATATTGCTCGTCTATCATTTTTACGTTACCAGACGCCATGTTCAAGTTGTTAGCACTAATAGCCTGACCTACTAATTCTAGTGGAATATGGTAAGCATCTAATTTAGCTTGATCAATATCTACATACACATAACGATCAGGTTGACCAGACATTGATATATTACCAACCCCATCTACTTGGTTCAACAATGGAATAACCTCGTCATCCAATATTTTTTCCAAACCAGGATATGATTCGTCTGCAGTTATCGCATATTGAATAATAGGCATTGAACTTGAGCTAAATTTAAAGATAAATGGATTAGAGGTTCCTTCTGGCAAATTGTCTTTAACAATATCAATGTATGAACGTACATCGTTTACCGCCTCGTCCATATTGGTGCCCCACTCCAACTCTAGTGTCACCACAGACATATTATCCTTAGACTTAGATGTTATTTCTTTTAAGCCATCAACCGAGTTCAAACTATTTTCTAACACCTTAGTTACATTGGTCTCCATTTCGGTACCATTAGCACCTGGATAAGTACACATCACCATGATGTATGGAGGGTCCATTTCTGGCATTTGGTCAATGGGCAGTTTGATATACGAAAACGCACCAATGATCATTACCGCTATAAAGATAAGTATAGTGGTAACGGGCTTATTAATCGCCGTCTTGTAAATACTCATAACTGCTTACTATTTAACAATTTCTAATTTTACGCCATCTACCAAACGACCTTGGCCAACCACAATTAGCTGATCGCCTTCTTTTAATTCTTCAGAGATAATCTCTACATCGCGGTCATAACGTTTACCCAAGGTAACAGCTACACGTTTAGCCTTACCACCTTCGTTAATAAACACATAACGTTCGTTAGAACCAATTAGTTTCAATACCGATTGGTAAGGAACCAATATACCTTGTGCTTTACCAATAGGAATATTGGTTGATACATACATACCTGGGCGTAAAAGTTCTGATTCATTAGGAATCTGTATTCTTACCGAGAAAGTATGTGATGAAGGATCGATGGTTGGGAATACCGTTTCGATGATTGCTTCAAACACTTTATCGGGATAAATATCAGAAGTAATGTTTAACTTCATTCCGTTTTTAAGGTAAGGGAAGTAGTTTTCTTGCACATTAACAAATGCTTTCAACTTATTAATTTGAGTAAGTTGAAGAATGGGTTGACCCGCGCAAAGCTCACCATTTTCAAAGTTTTTAGCCGAAATAACACCTGCAAAATCGGCGCGTACAAACGTATTGCTCTCGTAAAGAGCCAATTGTTCTTTTACTTGTTCGTATTGGGTTTTAGTTTGGTCATAAATTTGTTGCGAAATGCTACCAGCGGCTTTCAACGCTTCCATACGGCTCATTTCTACACCCAAATTAGCATAGGTAAGTTTGGTAGTTGTATATTGAGTAGGATCCATTTTTACCAACAACTGACCTTTAGACACTCTATCGCCTACTTTTACTAAGATTTCGTCGATAATACCGCTCACAGAAGAAGATACTTTCATATTGTCGTATCCTTCTAGTGTAGTTGGTAAAACCACATCACGTTCAATCTCTGCTGCAGTTAATGTCATTACCTGCACCTTTTCTACCTTCTCTGCTTCTTGAGTGGTAGTTTTTTCTTCGCTACAAGACGATACCGCTAACAACAACGCTATCGCAGTCAAACTAGTTACAAATTTGTTCATATCCTTGTTTTTAATTATTTTGTTGTATCAAAAATTTTCCAACCCAACGCAATCTCGAACGAGTTTACAGGACTGGTATTCAGTACCATATCTTCTACTTTATAAGCATAGCCTGGTTGTACTAAACGATAACGAGCATCGAGCGAGAACACCCAAATATCCATACCCAAACCACAATCCAAACCGAACGAGCAGGTTCTTAATTCCGAATCAACTCCTTCTGCTTGAATAGCACCTTTTTGTCCAATATTGAAATTAAAGGTAGGGCCCACCATTAAACGCAAGTTAAAGTTTTTGGTTTCAAACAATTTAACACCCACCATAACTGGAACATTAATGGATTGTTGGGTCAATTCTTGTTGGGTTGGCACACCATTCCAACTATCTTCTACCATTTGTCCAATCGAATTCAACGAAGTTACAAAATGGTAATTCGCTTCTAATTGACCATAAAAACGACGACCAACACGCAACATCAAACCAGCATCGAAACCGTATGCTTGGTCTGTTTTAATTTTTAGGTTATCAAAATGAATAGAGCTCCAGTCTTGTTCAAATCCTAACGAACTCACAAAACCAGCTTTGATACCAAATGCCACTTGGGCTGATGCCGAAAGCGACAAAAGCGCCAATCCTATAATAATCAAATACTTTTTCATACTCTATGTTCAACTATTATTGGTTTAATAGATTTTTTAGGTTGATATGTGCCGATACCATCGAGGTAAGGGCTTGAATGTAATTTTGTTGTGCACTAATTAAATTAGAGCTAGTATTGGTAACATCAAGCGACGATGCATAGCCGTATTCGAATTTCTTAGCCATGTTATCGAACACACGTTGTGTAACCTCGATGTTGCGTTTTTGAATTTGGTAGTTGTCGTATGCCGAAACCAAATCGTAACGGTATTGTCTATCCGATACACGCAATTGGTCTTCGGTATCTGCCAAGGTATTTTGAGCGGCTTGGTAAGCCAATTTCTTTTCGGTTACACCAGCAGCACGTACCCCACTGGACCAAATAGGGACATTAAGGGTAACACCCACGGTATTAGGAGGAGTCATGTTCATGCCTTCTGCTTCTCCAAAATAAGTTTTACCACTGTATTGATAAAAACCAGTTAATGTAGGCACGTACTCCATGGCTTTAAGGGTTACTTGCTTTTGTGCCAACTCGGCTTGTTGTTTGGCCAAAGTATAATCGTAGTTAGCATCCAAGTTAAGTTCGGTCGACAATAGTTTCATGGCTTCGTCGGCATTTAGGATGGCATCCAATGGATCGCTCAAGTTAATGTGCGTATCGGCCGATACACCCAACAACAAACGAAGCGAGCTTTTAAGCACCTCGATGGTACGCTCGGTAGTATTGATACTGCTTTCCATCATGGCAACTTGCACCGATAGCTGATCGGCATCAATTTGTTCTGCCGCACCCACTTGCACCGAATTTTCGGTCATTTTGTAAAGGGTTTGCAAGTTCACCAAGTTTTTGCGCAATAGGTCGACGGTTTCGGTAGTAGCCAAGATGTTTACATACACATTGGTAACGTTGGCTTCAATGGCTTGAACGGTTTTGGCCTTTGCCACATCTTGCATTTCGATGGCCAAATCGGAAATCAATGCACCCACAATTTGTTGTCCACCAACGGTCATAGAAGCTTGCAACGACAAGCTACCCGTTGGGTTCATAGGAATGGGCATACCACCTAAGCTCATTTCGTAGCCACACATATTGGTGTAATCTAACGAACCCGAAACTTGTGGTAGCATCGAGGCAATGGCTTGCCAACGAGCTGCTTCGGCCTGTTTAATATTCAATCCTGCATTTTGCACGGTTCTATTGTGCTCAACAGCGTATTGTTTGGCTTCTTCTAAACTCAACATCAACGATTCTGCTCCTGCTACCTCAGCCGTTTCTTGCTGTGCTAGCATACCCATAAAGGGAACAATCGTCATCAAACATACAATCAATCTTTTTTTCATACCTTATTATATAATACTAATTATTTTTCTAGTTGATAGTGATTATTTAGGTAGTAGGCTAAGCCTTCTTCGCTACATACCAAATGCATAAACGCATCCAATAAAAAGCGCAAATAGTTTTTATGTTCGCTTTTTGGCATTTTTAAAAAAGCCTCAATAGCCATATCGTTCCAACCATTACAAAGAGGAATTAAATAGTCAATATTTAAATCGGAACGAAACAGACCTTGTTCTATACCTCTAGTAAGCACTCTACGAAGCGTATCGCAAATTTGTTTTTCTCTTAGTGCAACTTGCTTACGATGAATCTCGGGGTAATATTTAAGCAAATCGTACACAAAGATTTCGTATTTTTTATTGTGTTCGCGTGCTGCAAGCGAGGGACCTTGCATCCACAAGTCGATGATATTATCGCACGTATCAATCTCGCTGATATTATGAAAGCGTTCTGGACCTTTTTTACAAATGTTATCCCACACAATTTCTATTAGCGCCTCTTTGTTTTCAAATTCGGTATAAAAGGTTTTTTTAGACATATGCAAATCGTTGCATATATCGTCTACCTTAATCGACTTTATGCCATACTTAACAAAAAGCGATTCGGCTACCTTTATAATATTTGAACGTACCAAAGAGTCCATTTTCTGCACAATAACAAGCGCAAAAATATAATAAATGCGATTTTGTAGTACTTAACTAAGTGTTAAAAAATTATTTAAAAAATATTTATTTACAGCATTACACTGATTATCAATACTTTCCAAAGAAACTATTTTATGCAAAAAGTTTCCACGTAGTCGTTTTGTAACGTTGATGTAATAAAATCGCTGCGCGATGGTGAATCGGTGTAAGTTGCGAGTAAGTGAGAGCAGAAACAATGCGGTCACTGAGCCTGTCGAAGTGCCAAGCATTGATTATGCCGAGCGGGAGCAACTTCATGAGGGCGAAGCCCGAATAATCGGTGAGTCGGTGAATCGTTTAGTCGTTGAGGCGTTTAGTCGTTTAGTCGGTGAGGCGATTCAATGAAAATAAAAAAAAGCGGGCCCTTCGACCCTTCGACAAGCTCAGGGACCGAATTTGGGACCGCTTAAAAGTATCGGAAAAGCGAGATTAATCTTCCAATAGGATGTTCATGATTTCGATGGCCGATTTCATAACAGAAGTACCAGGACCGAAGATAGCCGCTACGCCTGCATTGTACAAGTACTCATAGTCTTGTGCAGGAATAACACCACCAGCAATAACGATGATGTCTTCGCGACCCAATTTCTTCAATTCTTCCATTACTTGAGGTACCAATGTTTTGTGACCTGCAGCCAACGACGAAACACCAAGAACGTGAACGTCATTTTCTACTGCTTGTTTAGCAGCTTCGGCAGGTGTTTGGAACAAAGGACCCATGTCTACGTCAAAGCCACAGTCGGCAAAACCAGTAGCTACTACTTTAGCGCCACGGTCGTGACCGTCTTGACCCATTTTCGCAATCATGATACGAGGTTGACGACCTTCTTTTTTAGCGAATTCGCCAGTAAGTTCAAGTGCTTTTTTGAACTCGTCGTTGTTTTTAGTTTCTGAACTGTACACGCCTGAAATGGTTCTAATGGTTGCTTTATAACGTCCTACTACAACTTCGCAAGCGTCAGAAATTTCGCCCAACGAAGCACGTACACGTGCAGCTTCAACTGCCAATTCCAACAAGTTGCCTTTGCCGGTTTTAACACATTCGGTAATGGCTTCCAATGCTTTCTTAACATCGGCTTCGTTACGATTAGCACGCAAAGCTTGCAAACGTTCAATTTGTTGTTTACGTACGGCAGTATTGTCTACTTCCAAGATATCGATAGGATCTTCGTGGTCCAAACGGTATTTGTTTACACCTACGATGGTTTGCGAACCCGAGTCGATGCGCGATTGAGTGCGAGCAGCCGCTTCTTCGATACGCATTTTTGGAATACCGGTTTCGATAGCAGCAGCCATACCACCCAATTTTTCAATCTCTTCGATGTGAGCCCAAGCTTTTTCTGCCAATTCGTTGGTCAACGATTCGATGTAGTAAGAACCAGCCCATGGGTCAATTTCTTTACAGATCTTGGTTTCTTCTTGGATGTAAATTTGGGTATTACGAGCAATACGAGCCGAGAAGTCGGTAGGAAGTGCAATGGCTTCGTCCAATGCGTTGGTGTGCAACGATTGGGTGTGACCCAAAGCAGCACCCATAGCTTCGATACAAGTACGGCCTACGTTGTTAAATGGATCTTGCTCGGTTAGCGACCAACCCGAAGTTTGGCAGTGTGTACGCAATGCCAACGATTTTGGGTTTTTAGGATTGAATTGTTTTACAATACGAGCCCACAACATACGAGCAGCACGCATTTTAGCAATTTCCATAAAGTGGTTGGTACCAATTGCCCAGAAGAAAGACAAACGAGGAGCAAATGCGTCGATGTCCATGCCTGCATTTACACCAGCACGCAAGTATTCCAAACCATCGGCCAAGGTGTAAGCCAACTCGAT
>JAEIGA010011401.1_pt1 | contig 13495 bp, 10 predicted proteins | sample 9270691 | NCBI WGS metagenome assembly JAEIGA01 (sample SAMN17057246, study PRJNA624740) | gut metagenome | biome: biome; isolation source: fecal sample | host: Bos grunniens | place: China: Xizang | collected 2019
CCCTTTTGCGAGTCGCGCTCCACATAAATAATGGCATTGATGTGAATGCTTTTGTCGCTCTCCTTAAATTGTTCAACAACAACTTCAACGGAGTAGGGGATTTCCTTATCGTAGTAAAGCAATATCTTCTCGCGGATGATTTCCGTGACAAAGAATCGTGCGGGTTTGTCTGTCCACTGGTCCTTCTCAAAATAGGGAGGTGACAGCGGGATGAGTTCCTTGATGCGCTTGAGCACATTATCAACGTTGAACTTCGCCTGTGCTGAAATTGGGAAAATCTCTGCGGTGGGAAGGAATTTCTTCCATTCCATTACAAGTGCCTCCAATTTCTTTTGATCTGAAAGGTCAATCTTATTGATGAGCAGCAGGATGGGGACATTCAACTTCTGCACCTTTTCAAGAAATTCAATGTTTTTGTCGGGTTGCTCAATGACATCTGTTACATAGAGCAAAACGTCTGCATCTTGGAGCGCTGACTCCGAGAAGGCGAGCATTGATTCCTGAAGTTTGTAATTGGGTTTCAATACTCCAGGTGTGTCTGAAAACACAATTTGTGCATCCTCGGAGTTGATGATTCCCATAATGCGGTGGCGCGTGGTTTGAGCCTTAAAAGTGGCGATAGAAATACGCTCACCCATGAGGAGGTTCATCAATGTGCTTTTCCCAACGTTTGGATTGCCGACGATGTTGACAAACCCCGCTTTGTGGTTGGGCTTATTTTCCATCATAAGCCCACTTGAGATATGCGGCACCCCATGTGAAACCAGCACCGAAGGCGGTAAGGATGAGGTTGTCGCCCTTCTTCAACTGCTTTTCATAATCCCACAATGCAAGGGGAAGAGATGCGGCAGAAGTGTTACCATACTTCTGGATGTTCATCATCACCTTTTCAGGTTCTACTTCAAGACGTGCAGAAACCGCTTCAATGATGCGTACGTTCGCCTGGTGGGGGAGTACCCACGAAATATTTTCCTTTGTAAGGTTGTTACGTTCCGCAATCTTCGTACAAGCATCGGTCATGTTGGTTACGGCAAACTTAAATACCGTCTTTCCTTCCTGATGAACGAAGTGCATGCGATGCTCAATCGTATAATGTGAGGGAGGACAAACCGAACCACCTGCCTTCATGCAGAGGTAAGGGAGACCAAGGCCGTCGGTGCGGAGGTGAGAATCCATCCATCCGTATTCTTCCGATGAACCTTCTACCAACACAGCAGCTGCACCGTCACCAAAGATGGGACATGTTGCGCGGTCGGTATAGTCAACTGCACTTGACATCTTGTCGGCACCACAAACGACAACCTTCTTGTATCTTCCGCTTTGGATCAAACTTGCGGCGGTGTCCATTGCATAGAGGAAACCACAACAAGCTGCTTGCATGTCAATAGCGTGAGCATTCTTCATGCCAACTCTTCCCAAAACTATGCTTGCCGTTGAAGGGAAATGGAAGTCGGGCGTAGATGTTGCAACGATGATGCAATCAATTTCGAGAGGTTCAGTACCCGTCTTTTCAAGAAGTTGCTTCACCGCTTTGCGTGCCATATAACTTGTGCCAAGACCTTCTTCATTAAGGAGACGACGTTCCTTAATGCCAATTCGAGTCATGATCCACTCATCGTTGGTGTCAACCATGCGAGAGAGTTCATCGTTGCTCAAAACGTATTCTGGTACATAACCACCAACACCAGTGATTACTGCATTGATTTTTTCCATAGTTATTAAGGGGATTGTTGTAGTTTCCAATCAAGGGACTAACCTAAAAAATATGGAGTTAAAAGCAAAAAGAGACTCACACATTTATAAGCACGTGTTTGTAAACTTTCAGCTTTTAACTCCCTTGTATAAAAGTTGATTATTCAGCAACTTCGTCAACTACGATAGCGAGCTTACCACGATAGTAACCACAAGTGGGACATACAGTGTGGTAGATGTGCCAACCACCGCAATTAGCGCAAACTGCGAGTGTAGGAGCTACTGCCTTGTCATGTGTACGACGCTTAAGTGTTCTTGTCTTTGACTGTCTTCTTTTAGGATGTGCCATTTTGTTTGAAAAATTTTAGATGTGTTAAATTTTAGTGTTGTCAGATTGTGTTTAGAGTTTTAGTTCAGCAATTTATTCGTCTAAGCACTCATCATTCTCGTAGCAAATACGACTGCGCATGTCCTCATTACACTCCCCCACTTGGTGGGTGCGCTGAATAGGGAGTGAAAGTTCCACGATTTCGTAGACGTCCCAAGAAGCGTCGTACATGTTCGTATTCTTGGGGATGAATTTAATGTCATCAGCTGCGGAGTCGGATTCATCATTATAGGTAAGTTTGATGGTCTCCTCAGCATCAACGACAAGGGCCAGGTCATCGAGACATCTGTCGCATTCAACAATAACTTCGCCTTGGATAACGAACTTCAAGGTATAAACCTCTCCTGAATGTTCGCGGATATTCAAGTTTACCTTGACGTTTCCGCCCTTAATGGTTTCCTGATCCAACGCCGTGAAAAAGTCTCCGTCAAGAGTCATTTCCAACTTCATTCCGTCAGAAGGAATTTTTGAAAGATTGATATTTAGAAGGTCCATTATTGCCATAGCGAGTGCAAAGTTACTACTTTTTTTAGTTTTGACACATTTTTCTTTCCTCTTTTTTACCCATTAAAGTCGTCTAACACACTTCTTTCGGTAGAAAAATGCAAGAATTCGCTTGTTTGTGCGGTATATGGGGAGTAAAAATGGGTAAATTAGAAGTTTAGGATAACTTATTTGAATGTCTACTCCTTCAAAACTTTGGTGCAATTTTCGTACGGGGATGATAAGCGTTAAGAGGAGTGATAGGATGATGATAGTGTGGGAGATAGCTTCCCAAATCATCGGTGAATTCGGGGTAAATGTGAGGGTGCGGAGTGATGTATCACTTTCGTTATAACTCATCCATAAAGCCACGTTTTGAATAATCGTGTAAAGGAGAAGCAGGGGAAGGGTGAGCAAAAAGGAGGTGCTGATGTTGTAAAGCGCGTCGAGAATCCTTGTCTTAAGTGAAGTATTATAATATATAATGTGGTGCTCCAACGCATCTTGGTGAAAATCGTTGGCGTGGGAATGCTCTTTAAGAACACGGGTATCCATGGAAAGCGATGCACAAACGCGTCCAGTCTTTGAGAGGTATTCTACAAGCAAGGGGAGGGTGCCGATAGTAAGGCGCGTGTGTTGATTGGAGAAACCTTGTTGCTCCAGGAAATGACTTCTACGCACGAGGGCATGCGTTAAATATCCACCCGTGTATTTCCCATGGCGTGCAACCTTATAATTTAGTATGTTTTGAAGGTGCACATCATAGTGCCATAACGAAGTCTTTCCCGCACTTAGCGCATAATTAGAATAGCCTACGACAATGTTACAATCGTGCTTACGGGCTTCCATCATTTCCCTCAACCAATGAGGCGAAGGGGGAAGCACATCGGCATCAAGGAGCATTACCCATTCGGTGCGTGCACCTTTTACTCCAACGCTCACGGCCAACTTCTCACGATCAATGAGGTGCGTAGTCGTAGCGATGTTCGTATGCTTAAGATGGCGAAAATCTCGCTCCAAGCGTAGCAACATTTCTTCAACGGACTTCTCGCCTGAATAATTAGCGATAAGAACATGAATTGCTCCCGCATATTGCTGGTTGAAGATGCAAGTAATCAGGTCGTTAAGTCCAGATACCTCACGCTCAAGTGGAATCACGATTGTTATAGGTAATGCTTCTTTCTCCTCCTCTTCGCCTTTCCCCTTTGAAAGCAAGGGCATGCGGTAGTACCTCCATCTTAAGATAAAGAGGAGGGGCAACCAAATGAAGATGATGAGTAGAAAGGGTATGAAATACATTACTTGATGCGTGGTTCTTGCTGATTTATAGGTGATTTCCCGAATGTAAGGTGCAACTTATCGAAGAATACAAGATGTGTAGAAAATTATCTCGGACTTAATTAAAATTATTCGGCACATAAATTAAATTATTCGGCACATAATTTTTAAGAAGTCCCTTCTATTTTTTGCTCTCTCGGTTTACCTTGTTTGGCAATGAAGTTGTCTTCTAAATTCCGCACAACAAATGGCGGTGGCGATGGCCACGTTTAGGCTTTCCGAAGTCTCGCATCCAGCTGGGTGAGGAGCGATGAAGAGTTTTTGATTGATGAATGCTTGCGTTTCGGGACGAATACCGTTTCCTTCATTACCCATAATAAGCAATCCGTTGGGAGAGAGCGTTTTACCGTATATGTTTTCGCCTTCGAGGAAGGTGCCGTAAACGGGGATGCCTTGGGGAATGGAAGAGAGAAAACTGGTGAGGTTTGTGTAATGGAGCGTGACACGCGTAATGGCACCCATTGTGGCTTGAATAACCTTGGGGGCAAAGGCGTCGGCGGTGTCTTCCGAGCAAATGATGTGGTGAATGCCAAACCAGTCGGCAAGTCGGATGATTGTGCCGAGGTTGCCAGGGTCTTGCACCCCGTCGAGCACGATGCAGAGTTCCTCACGCATTATTTCACCGGATAGGGGAGAAGGAGTGGGTTTGCGGAACACGGCTATGACGTCTCGCGGTGTTTTTAATTGCGAGCACTTTTGGAGTTCGGTTTCCGTAATCTCAATAATCTCATCGGCCTTCACCTCGGGGTGTTGCGCAAGGTATTCTTTTGTGCCACAAAGCATAAGGCAACGAAAGTAGGGGAGAATGTCTCCCACTACCTTCGCACCTTCCGCAAGGAATACGCCCTCCTCATCGCGAAATTTCTTCTTCGCAAGGGAGGTGATGTATTTGATTTTGTTTTTCGTAAGCATGGTGCTTATTTCTTACAAGTTGCCTTAATCAAATAGCAAATCAATAGCAAGTAGCAAGCGAGGCTCAAGATTTCGCTTGAAGGATTATCGAGCCATGCACTATTGTCAAACTTGATGCCACCGAATTGAAGTGCCGCGCTTGCCACGCCCATCAAGGCGCCTCCGGCAATAAACCCAGAAGCAAGCAATGTGCCCTTTTCGATACGAGCGTTATTCACCTTTTCGTCCTTCGTACGTGAACCTACAAACCAGTTGATGGCACCGCCTACGATAAGGGGAAGGTTGAGTTGCAAGGGAATGAACATACCCAAGGCGAATGCCAAAGCGGGAATACCAAAGAAGTTGAGCACCAAAGAGATAAGCGCACCGATGCCGTAGAGTAACCAAGGTGCACCTTCGCCACTCATGAGGGGTTCGATAACGCCCGCCATTGCGCGTGCTTGAGGAGCCGCCATAACGTCGGCATTGTCGGGTGTAAATCCATATACCTTTTGAAGAATCATGATTACGCCACCTACGGTTGCGGCACTTACTAATACGCCGATGAATTTGTAGGTTTCCTGGTATTTAGGCGTACTTCCGAGCCAATAACCAATCTTTAAGTCGGTGATGAAGGCACCAGCAGATGAGAGTGCGGTACATACCACACCGCCCATGATTAAGGCCGCCACCATACCGTGTGTGCCGTTCAAACCTACGAGCATCATGATGATGCTGGAGAGGATGAGGGTCATGAGTGTCATACCACTCACGGGGTTAGAACCTACAATGGCGATAGCATTTGCGGCTACCGTAGTAAAGAGGAATGCAATTACGGCAACAATTAAGATGCCTACGATAGTGAAGAGCAAGTTGCCCTCCATAGGACCTACGAAGAAGAATATGGTGGTCACCAAAATTGTGACGAGTGTACCGATGGCGATAATCTTCATGGAAAGGTCGCGTTGTGTACGCACTTCTTCCGCTTGTTGTGCGCCTCCCTTAGAAATCTTTCCGATCAAGGCAAATGCGCTCTTGATTACGCCCCAACTCTTTACTACACCAATGATACCCGCCATAGCAATGGCGCCGATACCGATACTCTTGGCATAGCCAAAGATTTGTTCGGCACTCGCATTTCCCGCCGTAATGCCGTTAGCAACTTCAAGGTCGGGGAAGAGAACCGAAATAGCAGGTACAATACCCCACCAAACGAGGGCAGAACCGGCACAGATAATCGTGGCATACTTCAACCCTACGATAAATCCCATGCCAAGGAGTGCGGCACTGGTGTTACATGAGAACACTAACTTTGCCTTCTCGGCAATCGTACTCCCAATTTCACAACAACGGCTGGTGAAGTTTTCATTCCAAAGACCGAAGGTAGCTACGGCAAAGTCATAAAGACCGCCTATTACTCCTGCTACGAGCAAGGGCTTTGCGCTACTTCCGCTCTTCTCTCCCGAAAGGAGAATTTGAGTAGAAGCCGTTGCTTCGGGGAAGGGATATTTTCCGTGCATCTCCTTAACGAAATACTTGCGGAAGGGAATGAGCAACAAGATGCCGAGCGCGCCGCCGAGCAAGGAAGCCAAGAAAATCCAAAGGAAATTAACGGTGATTTCGGGATGTGTGTGCTGAAGGATGTAGAGGGCGGGGAGTGTGAAAATCGCACCTGCTACAATCATTCCCGAACATGCACCGATGCTCTGGATAATGACATTTTCGCCCATGGGATCCTTGCGATGCGTAGCGCCAGCCAAACCTACGGCAATGATTGTAATGGGGATGGCGGCTTCAAACACTTGACCCACTTTAAGGCCTAAGTATGCCGTAGCGGCGGAGAAGAGAATTGCCATGAATATGCCCCATGTGATTGACCAGGGCGTTACTTCACGATATTGTTTCCCTGCTTCCATTAGGGGGTTGTATTCTTCGCCTTCGCGCAATTCACGGAAGGCATTTTCTGCAAGATTTGTTTCTTTCATTGAGACGAATTATTTGATGTGAATTTTGATAGATTTCCGTGTTTGAAGCAATTAGATTCTTCTAGATAAACAAGAACATCATCAAAAATGGAAGGTTTTTCAGTTTTTCTATGGCAGATAGTATCATTCCTTTTATAGAATGTATTCACAATGCATACTGATTCATCAGGCATTTTTTTCTTTTTCTTTGTATTTAAAGTTAGCTGTGATGCGTACGCTTTAATGAATAGTGTTTCTACGATATCTATATTCTTGGGCTTTTGATCTTGTGGATTAGCAAAACTTCCTATCCAGATTTTCATGTGTTTAGCTTCTTCTTTGATGAAGACACCTAAATGCTCATGTGAGGTATTAACTCGTTTCTGAATCCCATCATTTTGTTTGTGAATACCAAAATAATTATCCCAATTATATCTCCCATCCTTTCTTGCTTCAAAATAATAAAGATTGAAATTTTGAGGTGATAACGTTTCGCTATCAATGCAGTATTCTTTATACTCTTCATAAGTCATTGGTCCAACCCATTGAAGAGTATAGGTGTGTTTTATGTAATCCATGGTGCTATATCTTAATCCATTCTATCGCGATAATCCTTGTATTGATAATTACGAAGCACGTTGAGGGTGCCGTCAAGGTGGAGGAGTGCGAGCGAGGGATGGTGGATGCCGTTAAACATGTTGGTCTTTACCGTGGTGTAGTGAATCATGTCCTCAAAGATGATGGTGTCGCCCACTTTAAGTGAACGATTGAAGCGCCAATATCCCATGAAATCGCCTGATAGGCACGAGTTTCCGCCCAGGCGGTATACGCATGGTTCGGTTTCATGACCTACGGCGTCTTCGCCCTCGAGGGTTTCGGCATTTCTCACGCGTGGCCAGTAGGGCATTTCAAGGCAATCGGGCATGTGGCACGTGAAAGAGACGTTGAGAATGGCGGTTTTGATGCCGTGATTTTCTATGATGTCTACCACGCGTGAAACGAGCGGACCCGTTTGCCAGGCAAAAGCAGAACCGGGTTCGAGAATAACCTTGAGGTTGGGATATTTCGCGCGGAATGCTTGAAGCAAGCCGATGAGATGCTCCACATCGTAATCGGCGCGCGTCACCAAGTGTCCGCCTCCAAGGTTCAACCATTTTATTTTGGGCAACCACGCTCCGAATTTCTCCTCAATATGGCGCAAGGTGTTTTCCAAAGCATAGGATGAACTCTCGCAATGGCAATGGCAATGAAACCCTTCAATCTGCTTGGGGAGTTCGGCGGGAAGGTCTTTTGCCAAGACTCCGAAACGTGACCCCGGTGCGCAAGGATTGTAGAGGTCGGTTTCGATTTCGCTATATTCCGGATTGATGCGCACACCACACGACACGCCCTCGGCACGACGCACAAATCGCTCGAATTGTGTAAGCGAGTTGAAGGAGATGTGGCTTGAGCATTTCACGATTTCATCGAAGGTTTCGTCCTCATAAGCGGGTGAATAGGTGTGTGCTTTAGAACCAAATTCCTCGAGCGCCAAGCGTGCTTCGTAGAGCGACGAAGCGGTTGTGTGGGTGATGTATTCGCGAAAGATGGGAAAGGTTTTCCAAAGCGCAAATGCCTTAAACGCCAAGATAAATTCCACACCTGCTCGGTCGGCTATGCTCTTGATGAGCGAGAGGTTACGGCGCAACTTCTCTTCTTCAAGGATGTAGCAAGGCGAGGGGTGATTGGGGTAGGGATTTGTGTACATGATAAGAAAGGAAAAAGGAAAAAGGAGAAATCTGCGAGTGAGCGAGAGCAACGTCAAGTTTACTTGAACGTTGCAGAGCGGGAGTAGATTCAAGACCGCAGAGCGGGATTAAAGGAGAAATGAGAAATTCCATGCGGGAGAATCATCGTTTTATCTCGCAAACCTTCTCGTTTACTTATACATATAATATAGTTTACTAAAAAAGAAAGGAAAAAGGGGAAAGGGGAAATTGCTGACGCGTTAAAGTGCCGCATGGTCTTTTCTCCTTTCTCCTTTCTCCTTTCTTATTTAGAAAAGGTATTCTTAGGCATTACATGATGCCGCGTTCACGGAGTTCAAGTTGCCACTTCCAAGCCGTGCTGAGTGAATCTTCGAGCGTGTGAACGGCCTTCCAACCGAGCTTTTGGTTTGCCTTGTCTACGTTACCCCAAACCTTTTCGATGTCACCGGGGCGACGTGCTACAACCTTGTAGTTGAGCTTCACGCCAGTGCACTTTTCGAAGGTGTTGATGAGTTCGAATACGGTCACACCCTTACCTGTACCTACGTTGTAGATTTCTACGGGTTCTTCGTTCTTGCCGTTGAGGATGCGTTCCATAGCGCAAACGTGTGCCTTAGCGAGGTCGATTACGTAGATGAAGTCGCGGATGCAAGAACCGTCGGGAGTGTCATAGTCGTCACCAAATACAGAGAGGCATTCGCGGATACCGATAGCCGTCTGAGTGAGGTAAGGAATCAAGTTAGCGGGCACACCATTGGGCATTTCGCCGATGATAGCAGAGGGGTGTGCGCCGATGGGGTTGAAGTAACGGAGAAGGATTGCCGAGATGGGAGCGCCGCTCTTCACGTAGTCCTGAACGATTTCTTCGTTAATTGCCTTCGTGTTACCATAGGGGCTTTCTGCCTGCTTGAGAGGAGCATTTTCGGTAACGGGGAGGTTTTCGGGGTCGGGCTGACCGTAAACCGTGCAACTTGAAGAGAAGATGATACCCTTCACGTTGTACTTAGGCATCAACTTGAGGAGGTTGATGAGCGAAACGATATTGTTTTCGTAGTACTTCAAGGGCTGTTCTACACTTTCGCCAACGGCTTTAGAAGCCGCGAAGTGAATGATACCTTCGATAGCGGGATACTTCTGGAATACGGCTTCGAGGTTTGCGTAGTCGCAACAATCTACTTCTTCGAAAGCAGGGCGGATGCCTGAAATCTTTTCGATGCCGTCTACCACGTCTGCCTTAGAGTTAGAGAGGTTGTCGATGATAACTACATCGTAACCTGCTGCTTGAAGTTCAACAGTTGTGTGTGAACCGATAAAACCAGTACCACCGGTTACCAAAATTGTCTTTTTCATAAATGTATAGGGTTAGGTTAATCTAATCTGACTGCGAATTTACGAATAAATACGATAACTATTTCAACTAATGATTAAAAAAAGATAATAATTTGAGTTTTAACCATCAAATAATCTCTTAATCATATAACATAACCTTTAGGCATGTTATTTTTTATAGACTTCTTATTTTATAATAAAAAATGTATATCTATCGCCTTACGATTTCTTCCATACAAGCATCTCGCATTCTTTGCAATTGAATGATAATTCGAATTGTCGACCATCTGCACTGTGAAGCGATAAGGGAAAAGTATAGTGCTGAAGTAGATGTTGAGATTTTTTTCTGCACATTCCTAATTCATGAAGTAAACAGTATTTGCAGAACATAATAGGCACCTTTCCTTGAGGGGGGGTAATTTCAAAAGCGGGTTCAGCATTTGCACCAATTTGTTTGTAAAAAGAACGTGCGGCCTCATTAGCTATATTGGCGCGATAGTCGGTGTAAAGCACATTATCTAAATTTTCAACATTCAGTTTTTTATGCTGAATGAGAGGTTGCGATTCTTCAATAGGTGCAGTAATGGCGAATAATTGTTGTATTACAGATCGACGTGCATTTGAAAGTAATGATGATGGGATGAACCATTCATCACTCATGTTAATTTGAATATCAGCAATTTCAAAGTTCGTGTCACCCACTTTCAACAACTGTCTATGTATGTTCTCATACTGAGAGATTTTTGCTAACTGATGCTCACAGTTGAAGGTTACGGAGGTTTTTCTTCCTGTTTCGTCTTCAGCAAAAAGTTGAAATCCATCAACAGTCTCTTTAAGTATAAAGTTCAAGAGTAGTTTGCGCGTCGCAGTTTCTTTTTCTAATCTTTTTTCAAAAACAATATCAAAATTTCTAAAAAGTTTGGTTTCAATTTTGTTAGAAATTTGAGACAATTGCTTACCGAATGTTGTTAGAAATAGTTTGTTTTTTTGATTGGTAGTTGTCACAGTATTGACACGAAATCCTTGTAATACGCCCTGCGCATCAACGAAACAGAGTCCATCTCCTGCAGAAATATTTGTATCACTTTCTATAATAACCTCTATTCGGTTGGATGTGATTCTTGAAATTTTCCCTATGTACTCTCCTAATGATTTAGGAGTCTCAATGTTGGCTTCTTTAGTTCGTATACCATGTAAGAAATATTCTGTAAATCCACGATTGAAACTTTTATCTAACTTTGGAGTAAATTGCAAACGGCATTTACCATAAGATGTTTTTTGTAGTTCCCCTTTCTTCTGTTCTATTATTTCGTCAATAAGTTTGCGATAGTAGGCCGTTACATTTTTTACATACGAGATATCTTTCAAACGTCCTTCAATCTTAAAAGATGTTACCCCCGCATTAATCATATCAATAATTGACTCAGAACGATTCATATCGCGTAGGGATAATAGATGCTTGTCTTTTTGAATGATCCGTCCTTCTGCATCTTTGAGGGTGAATGGAAGTCTGCAAAATTGCGCACATTGGCCACGATTAGCAGAGCGATTAAAGCAATATTGAGAAGCATAACATCTACCGCTATAACTTACGCAAAGAGCACCATGAATAAAAGCTTCAAGTTTGACATTTGTAGTCGCTTTAATATTTGCGATTTGTTTTAAAGACAATTCTCGTGCTAGCACAACTTGTCTAAAACCCAATTTTTCTAGCAATTGTACTTTTTCAACAGAGGTGACGTCAAGTTGTGTAGAAGCATGTATCTCAATAGGTGGTAGAGGTAACGAACAAATTGCTAGGTCTTGAACAATAAGCGCATCCACACCAATTTCATAGAGAGTACATATATACTGTCTTACTTCTTCAAGTTCGTTATCGTATATAATGGTATTTAGTGTTACATATACTTTTGCGCAGTAGATATGTGCAAAATCACAAAGTTGCTTGATTTCATTAATGCTATTACCTGCAGCAGCCCTGGCGCCAAACTTAGGACCACCTATATATACAGCATCTGCACCATGCTTAATGGCTTCAATGCCTATTTGTAGATTTTTAGCAGGAGCGAGTAATTCTATTTTCGTCATTGTGCAATGAGATGGGATTAACTCAAATTTATGAAAACATAGCGCAAACGCTAACTTTTACGCTAGCAATTTTGTTTCTTATATCTTCACTTAAATTATTTCATTTTAACTACCCATAGTTATGAGCATTTCTTCATTATTAAGTGTATTATCCATCTGTTTTATAACCTCTTGCATTGCCTCTACATTGTTAAATTGAGAAAGGAAATTTCTTAGTACCCACATTCGGTTTGAAGTCGTAGGAGGCAAGAGAAGATCATCACGTCGCGTACTTGAAGCCATGAGATTCACTGCAGGGAAAATTCGTTTGTTTGCAAGTTGTCTGTCAAGTTGGAGTTCCATGTTTCCAGTTCCTTTGAACTCTTCGAAAATGACTTCATCCATTTTTGAACCTGTATCAATAAGTGCCGTAGCAATTATAGTTAGTGAACCTCCACCTTCAATATTTCTTGCAGCACCAAAAAAACGCTTGGGACGCTGAAGAGAATTTGCATCAACACCACCCGATAGGATTTTTCCTGATGCAGGTGCTTCTGTGTTGTATGCTCTGGCTAGTCGGGTGATGGAGTCAAGGAAAATAACTACGTCATGTCCACATTCAACCATACGTTTAGCTTTTTCCAGCACGATACCGGCAATCTTAACGTGATTAGATGCTGGTGCGTCAAAAGTTGAAGCGATGACCTCTGCATTTACGGTACGCTTAATATCTGTTACTTCTTCTGGACGCTCATCAATAAGTAGCATGATTAAGTATGTCTCTGGATGACTTTCAGCAATAGCATTAGCTATTTCTTTCATAAGCATCGTTTTCCCCGTCTTAGGCTGTGCTACGATAAGTGCACGTTGACCTTTCCCAATAGGTGCAAAGATATCAACTATTCGCCTTGATAAACTATCTTTTGTTCCACAACAGAGTCTAAACTTTTCATCAGGGAATATAGGGGTAAGATGTTCAAAGGCAATGCGATTACGCACTTCTACAGGTTCCTTACCGTTAATTGCGTCTACACTTATTAAAACAAAGAATTTATCATCATCTCTTGGTACACGTATTTTCCCTTTTACGATATCACCAGCCTTTAAACCATATTGACGAAGTTGTAAAGGAGACACATATATATCGTCGGGTGAAGTGAGATAATTGTAATCAGCAGACCTTAGAAAACCATATCCCTCTTTTGTTAGTTCAAGCACTCCTTCACCTTCCAAGAAAATTTCTTTGGAATTTATAGGTTGGTTGATGGGAGACTCCTGAACTTCCAAATGCGTAGATACAGTAGGCGATTGAAAATTTATGCTTGAATCTAATAATTGTTCCTCACCCTTTAAATCACCATATATATCAGTATTTTCGTATGCTGGCAAGTCTTGGGTAATAATAAAATTTTCATCTATTTTTACAAATCTGGTCGCGCATATATCACGAACCTCACTTTCTATATTTGAATTGGCAACTGTATCTGTTATAATATCAGTACTTTCATTAGAAACTTGTGACGAAGTTATAGATTTTTGATTCTCAGTAAGGAATATATTTCCGTTTTCTAATGCTTTGGAAAGTGCTTCAGTCG
>JAEIGA010011402.1_pt1 | contig 13495 bp, 14 predicted proteins | sample 9270691 | NCBI WGS metagenome assembly JAEIGA01 (sample SAMN17057246, study PRJNA624740) | gut metagenome | biome: biome; isolation source: fecal sample | host: Bos grunniens | place: China: Xizang | collected 2019
AGGTCTTCCCGTTCAGGGTCAGACTTTTCATTTCGTTCATTAGATCACCTCCACATACAGTCCGATCAGCTCAGAAAGAGCGTGATATACGGGATTGCCTGTGTCACGATTGCACAGGTAGATCGCATCGTTCTGGTAGTAATACTTCCCGGCAGTCAGTGCCATGTTGCCCTCGTAGGGAATGGGATCGTCGATGGTACCGTCGTAGATTTCGTTGATCTGCTCCCAGAGGGATGCGGCGTTCTCCGGCTCCCAAGTTACCTGGGATGTGTGGGCTTGCCGAACTCGCCAGAGTTTCCCGTGGCGACTGACTTTGAAGCCGAGGGCGTAGGCGATGCCGCTTGCCCACTCCGGGTAGAAGTCTTTCATCCGCAGGGCGGTGTTATCGTCTACCTCCAGGGTATTGATCTGCTGGGCAATGAGCATCCGGGAGACTTCTTCCGGGGTCAGGGGGCGGCTACGTTCGGCGATGGTGATGAGGCGGCAACGAGCTTCCTCTTTTGCAATTTCTTCGGGGGTCGGTTCTCTCATTTTCCCGTTTTCCCAAATCATTTTTTCATCCTCCTTAATAGCCATAGATTTCAAATGTTGATCCAACAGGGTATACATGGCTACTAGAAGACGTATACCATCTTACAGAGGAAATCTTGCCATCGAGGGTAGCCATTGTCGCATACTGTGCTAAAGGATTAGCCTTTATTTTCTTACTAAAACCTCTCATAACAACTCTGTTTTCCCCAATTTTATCGACTTGAAGGCAATGCCAATAGTCGCTGTCAGTGTACGGTGAAAATATAAAAGGATACATAACGAGTTCATTCACAATCACATACGCATCACTTTTATATGCACACATTGGTATATCGGCGATAACACAAAGATGCTCCAACTCAAATGGATTGCCATCTTCATCCGTTGAAACGGTAAATTGATGGGTTTGATTTGTTTCATCCACCACTATCTTTCGGATAAGGCGATATTCACCACTCGGCACATCCACCATTCCAGCCGCCAGTTCAGCGATTTCCTGTTTGTCTTCGGGGGTCAGGGCGTAGTCATCTCCGGGATCACCTTTAGGGCCGACGGGCAATGTGACAGACTGAGGTGCAACGGAGGGCATATCAGTCTGGCTGGCATCCCATTCGATCTGCATCATCCCGGCTTCGGGTTGGCTGACCACGGGGGTATAATAACCGCCGTCTTCACCGGGTGTGCCGTTGCCATCACCATCATCAGTGATCCCCCCGGAGCCGGTGATGGTCACATTGCCGTTGCCATCGTCCGTGACGGTTAGGCCGCCGGTGCCGCCTCCAACAACAGTCACGTTGCCGTTAAGGTCAGGTTTAGTGCCATTGACGGACTTTACAAAAGTTTTCTCAATGTATGCGTTAGTGTCTGCGTTTTGGACAAATGCCATAGCATGAACAACATCCAGGATAACCTTAACCACCGCATTCTCAGCAAATAGGTGGTCAATATCTCCCACATTGTTTCCGTGGGCATCGGAAAAGGCAAACTCCTTGTAGCTCTCATTGTAATACACAATCAGGCCGGTAATTTGAGAGCAATCTACCGGGGACCTAAAGACTACCTCTGTACCATCCGTGATGGGGGTAGTCAAGTCAACTCTAATATTCATGTTTACCACCTCACTCAACAGTTGCTTTCAGAATAGTGGTAGAAGAACCACCGCCAATAACCAAGCTGTCAATGTACTTCTTCGCATCCATCACATACTCCAGCTCCATATATGCTCCAGCATCATTGGACACTGTGGTGTTATTGCGGTAGGTGTGCAGAGCGGCATAGTCAGCAAGTTCTTCTTCGGTCAACGGTGTTTCGATAGGGGTTTCAAGCTGTGCCATAACAATTGGCGGCGTTTCGCTGGCAATCATTTCCGCAAAAAGTGTGTTCACCTCATCAACGGTCATGGTATTTGCCGGGTAAAAGTACAACGTCGCTCTGCTCATTGCGAAGTAATCTTCACCAGGCTTACCGAGCCCCCACTCTATCCATTTTGCGAAAGTAGACAACGCTTTTGCTTGACCAAATTTATAGACAGAGTCAAAAAAACCCATGTGAGCAAAGCGACCTGCGTAGTCCTCTGTTTCTGTAAATTTAGGTGTCCCGGAAAGCGTTTCCGCAGCAACCCTTTGCACATACACGCCCCTCGCAAGGTCAATCTCGTCACATATCCATTGCTGTCCGTTAGCATCGGTGTAATTGCCACCGCTGGAAACTGGGATACCGGGCAAGCCGTTGGGGGTCGCAATGGTCATACTTTGGGCATCGTTCTCGCCGGTCACGCTCACCACAATGTTTCCACCATCACCGGGGCTGACAAGATCCTGTGGATAGTCAGGGCTGGGAGCTGGCTTGCCCCCAGTGTAAGGCTCGTAGTCGGCAGCCGTAGATCCAGTATTCAACATGGGATACACGGTATCAGATGCAGTAGTTCCGGCGGAACAGTACACAAAAATACCGATGTAAGAAAACCCAGACGGCATAACAAACGTGCTTTGAGGAAGACCGACAATCTGCCATGCGGTTCCATCTTCTTTATACAAGAACATGGCAACGCCAACTTTGGTTGTACCGCCGCTAATCGTGTATGTTTCCCCTTCAACGAGCCAATTAGGAATAGGCACGGCATCGATTGCATACCCTCCATACAATGCGAAATAAGCACTAGACGTAGCCGTTCCAGTGCATTTTATACCGCCATCACCCTTTACTTCAGCAGTGACCCCAACAGCGGTTGTTCCGGTGACTTTGTACGGCATAGGGATCAACTGTACGCCAGTAGTTTTACGCTGTGTGGTTTTACCATAAACGTTGAGGCTCGGCAACCGATAGCTACTGGAATCGGACACAACGATGTTCTCACCGGAGGCTGAACTGATGATCGCCAAAGCCTCAGACAACTCTCTCGCTATGGGATCAACAAAGCTGTCGAATGTTTCACCATTGAGCGTCAGACTTTTCATTTCGCTCATGTAAATTCCTCCTTTTGTTAGCAAATAAACTAGCCCTTCACCACATCAGCGATATAAGCCGCCAATGATTTCTCGCCGATATACACGCCGCCTGTGAAATAGGCAGTCATCGCACAGTCAAATCCATCACGAGTCGCAACCTTACCTAAAGCCACACCCATGCCCGTGCGATAGAAGTCCATGAGAGTAAATGCGACAGGGATCACAGCCGCCTTGGTGGTGCTGTCCAGGTCATCCTCCACCTTGACTTCCACCGACCACACCCTAGATACATCACACTCGATAGGGTCGGAAGTGTAGGAAGTGCCTGTGCCGGTAATTGGAGTACCACCATAATCAATGGTGTACCTCGCACTGTTTTTACCACCGAGGCTTGCTATGGTGGCGGTGAAACCCAGCCTCATATACCCACCCTCTTGGTCTTCTTCGCCACTGGAATTGCATCGATAGGCAATCGCAGTAACCGACGGCTTGGAATACTCCAGTACCTGAACCTTCGCACTTGCCAGATCACTAGGGTGGGAACGGTTATCCGTCACCTTTGCCGTCACAGTCAGCTCACCCTTGCCTCGTATTACGTCCGTGGTAACGGGGGATGTGCTGTAGGTTTTACCATCGGCGGTAATTGCATATGTCTTAATCGGAGAACCATATGCCATCGTGGGAGTAGCGGTGATCTTCAGCTTACTCCAGCCTTGGACATACGCACCGTAGGTGGCGAGATACCCGGCAGCATCTTCCACCTTCACCGACACCGAGGGTTTTACACTGGTAGGGATCGTCATGCTGATAGTAGTGCTATTTGTGCCTACGACCGCCGTGCCGTTATAAGTGGTGATTGTAAATGTCACATTCACCGTCTGGCCAGATTTGTTCTGACTGGCTAGGTCTAATGTGTTCCCGTTGGTACTATCCCAGGCAACCGGGTTCGCTGTAGATTTTGTACACACCGTGCCAGATGCCGTACCACACTTATAGGTGATTGTGTGCGTAAACCCTGTGTTATACCGTGTGACGGAAAGGTTCAGTTTGGTAGCAAGTGTCCCGTTAGATGCACTCACCAGTGAGGCAGCTGGATCCACTCCCATTGAGTAAGTATAGGTGTTATTTCTGGATGAACCTGAGCCGGAGTACACCTTAAACGCCACGGTGGTAGTGCCACTGGTTTTGTTGGAAACGGTGTACCAACTTGAGGTATAAGTGATCGCACCCGACCATTGTGATGGTGATGCCGATTTCAGAGTAATGCCACTATTGACAACTTTTCCAGCAATGGTCAGAGTCAAATAAATAGGATATCCGAAGTAGTGAGTGCCGGTAATCGGATCAATGGTGACTTTCACACGATACTGCATGTCTGCACCGGAACGTTGCTTCTCGTATTCAAAAGTAATTGGGATTTTGGGACCAGAGCCCCAGGTTTGTGAACCTAACGTGATCACTTATGACACCACCTTCTTGAAACTCAGATTTCCATTTGGGCCGGGTTTGAAACCGAATTTGCCGATACCAAGTTGCACGGTGAACTCTCCCTCTGTAACATGAAGAACGTCATCAGCGAACCATGCGACTTCCGGTCGGTCTTTAACATTTCGCACAAACGATATCCGATCATTTTTCTGGATTAGCAGTATTTCGCTACCCGATTTACCGAGGATGATGTTACCCTCCTCGAAGCGGATATAGCTGGTACGCTCGTTATACTTGTCTTGAAGATCCTTATCGACCGCATCAACAGCATCCTTTGTTTCGTTAAACTTGAACTCAAAACTGTCTGCGGTTTGTTCAAACTCCGTAGAAACCGTTTCCTGATACTTAGCGAACTCATCGCCGGTCACGTACGTTTTACCCACTGTGGTCTTGAACTCTTCCGTGGACATTTCCAGACTGCTGACTTTACCTTCGAGATCCTTGTTCGTGATCTTTAGACCATCGACTGTCTTGGATAACTCCAGAACCTTTCCTGTCAAGTTGGCGTATTTCTCGGAAGCTACCGCTGCGTTTGATCCGTAAGACTTGTCACCGGTGCTACCGATGGTTGTACCAGAAGGCGATACAGAAACCTTCATAACGTAGGTGGTGAACTTGTTCCCATCTCTGTCCGACACGGCGATAATATCGCCAGCTCGAACACGGCTCGTCCTAAATGTTTTGATACTCACAGGCACATAGGAAACGTCCCGAAGATGATTGTACAGATGCGTTGCTACACATGTAATATCGTCAACACTGCAAGTGCCCAAAATCAAATTCCCGGAAATGGAGAAGCAATTTCCGTCCACTTCGGGCGGGTAAATCACACCAATATCATCATCGGAGTGCTTGATCTGCACCCTCTGAATGATGTCGGTAACGTAAGTTTCATAGGACAGACCACCTGAAATGTACGGGATCGCCAAAGCAGAAATGAGTACATGACCATCGTTGTTTGTAATGACCACGTTGTCAATTTGGACTACAGCATTACCTTCTCCGTCTCTAGTAACCGATATATCATTACTTGTGATGGAAACCTTGCCTCTACCATCCTTAGAAACAGTAATGTTATCAGCACCTGCAGAATTTCCGGGTGTTATTCTCACAACCCCGGAGGGTTCATACCATGCAAATTCAATTTCGCCTTTGTCGTTAGCCCGGACGAACCTACCAGCAATTGCTCCCGCCCAAGAAAGGATCTGTCGGCAAGTCAAGTTATCGGCGTATAATGCACCGATCGGCAGGTCATGCATCGGGAAATCGGTAGTGGCGAGTGATACACCGCTGTAATCGCAAGTACTCTGTACCAGACCCAGAAGTGTCATGGGGAATGAGCTTTGGTTTTCACGTAGCCACCCAGAGAAGACCTTTTCGGTCTTTACTATATTATCGTAGGCCGAGAACTTGATGGATGTTCTCGATGCCACGGTTGGTTTCTCAACATTAAATTCACCGATCAACGTTTCGGTGTCATCCTCGATCATATAATATGTGAGGACTTCTCCCTGTTGGATCGACTCGGTGGAGCGGATCTCAACAGTCAATTCGGACGATGTCACATCGCCCACCGTCAGATTGGTACTACAGTTTACTTCCTCTGTAAACTCACATGAAATGATGACAGAGGAGTCGATGACGGAACCATCGCTTCTTACCAGCTTGTTTCTTAACATTCATCGACCCCTCCTTTTACATCTCGATAGCATTGATACTGACATCTGTGTAGATGTCTTCACCGAGAGCCGCACTGTAATAAGTGTAGGAACTCTCGGAAGAATAGGCAGACATGGTCTGCACTCTACCCCGGTCTTTGAAGGTGAGTTTGAACTCTTTACCTTGCATCAGATCGAGGATGTAATTTAGCTCGGTGCCGGTCAGCACCTTCCATTGCAGATTGACCTTACGGATATCTCTGCGAACCCAGTCGATATGCATAACACCGTCTTCCGTTCTACCGGAAGAAGGTCCAGCCAAGTTGGTATGCTCCACTCTGATCCCAGCGGAAGGGATGTAAAGATGACTGGAGTTTACCATCCACTCACCAGCGGTATCTAACTTCGCCATCCTTACACACCTCCCAACAGAGGACTAGCCCCGGTTCGCATGGTTTCTCGTCTGTTGCGGTCTACGACCACCTCAAACAGCACCTTGTCATTGACCTTCGCCTCGACCACCTGGGGACCACCAGACTGTCCCATAGCGGATACAACCGCCTGGTAGACACCCTTGGACACAGACTCGACGATCTGGTCGTTGTTCACAACGGCACTCCTGTTACCGATCGAACCAACCAATTCGGGACCAGCCTCACGGGCCACGAACATCTCACCTTCTGTCGGAAATCCGCCCTGGGCATAGTAATTCACACCGAACTTGGGATACTTGATCCCGCCCACACCAGTATCGACCCAGCTGACACTCACATGAGGTAGCTTGATTTTCAACGTAGCCGAGAGGTCTCCAACCCAATCACTAATGCTCTTCCAACCAGATTTGGCGAGTGCAACACCAACGGTGATGGTGTACCCGATAGTACCCGGAGTGTTACCATTGATTCCAGTGCGAGCCTTCAGTTTTTCCATGGTGGAATTAAATTCGCCCATCAACCTATCGGCATCCTTGACAACAGGTACGATCTCGTTGAGGTCATCCACAAGGTCTTCCATCTGTCCACACTGCTTGGAAATCTCCTTCGACAAACTCTTGATAGGATCCGCCGTGAAGAAATCGATAACCTTATTGACAGTAGCACCGATGCTGGAAATCGCATTGGCGGCTGTGAAGGCCACAACCTCACCTGCAAAATCCTTCATGAAGCTCGTGAAGTTCTCCATTTTGGTAGTCAGACTTGGCAGGATATCGTTTGTCTTATCGATAGACGGGTGAAGTTCATCCCGAAGCTGATCGGAAACATCAATCACACACTCAGTGAACTCGATGAACGCCGCCGTCAGTTCCACCAGAAGCAGTGTGCCTAGAGCGATTGCCGCCGGAAGTGCCCCCGCTGTAGCAACAGTAGCGACACCAAGTGCTGCGGTCACCACACCTATACCAATCAGCAGACCAGTGCCGATACCAATCGCTTTAGCAATGTCTTCACCATTGTCAAGGACAGGAGCCCAAGCCTTTCCAATTTCGTCAAGACCCTTACCGATCGCCCAGATCTCAGCGATGAACAGAAGGGTTGCAACACCCAGTTCAGCCAGGATTGCGATACCGATACCGATCTGACCACATACCGCACCACCGAGAGTACCCAACAGGGCGGTCACCACACCTACCGCCGCCAGGATACCTGTTCCGATACCCATAGCAATCAGTATGGTGTTCCCATTAGCGATCACAGGCTCCCAGGCGATGCCCACCTGCTCCAATTCCTTACCGAGTACCCAAATAGCACCCACAAAGATAATGGCAGCAGCCGCAACCTCTGCGATAATGGCAATACCCAGACCGATATTCTTAGCCAACTCACCCAGCTTCGTGGTAATACCAGAAGTAGTGGTACTCACAGCATCGGTGACAGTGGTCACTTCGGTGAGATTCTTAGTTGTTTTGGCAGCATCCAGCTTGTTCTTGATATCATTGAAGACACCCAGAGCGACTAGTAGACCGCCAATCACCTCAACAGCACTGATGACCATGGTCGCCTTGTCAACACCACTCCAGTCACCATTCTTAATGGCCTCCCAGTTCGTAGCCAGTTCAGTCACGATGCCAGTGATACCCTGAATCATCGTGGCAACACCAGCCACTGTGAACTTCTCGGTCATCACACCAACAGCAATGCCGATGTTACTGATACCACGAACGATACCCAGAACACTCTCGGTATCGAGGCCGTTCTCGGCGATATCCGCCAATTCGCTCGCAATTTCGCCAACACCTTGGGCAATCTTCAGTGGACCCGCAATTTCGACCCTACCCAGAGCAAGCATCGCATCTCCGATGAGACCTGCGAACTCACTCAGCATTCCTGTCACATTTTCAAAAGTAGGCCCGTTCTCCACGAAATCTTCAAAGTATTTCTTCAGCTTATCAAGGTCTGCCATGAAAGTGACCGCACCGAGAACTCCGAAACTGAAGTTAAAATTCTTGGAAGACAATCCCTTCAGCTTGTCAATACCCTCAAGCAGACCGGTACTGAGCTTCCATGCCCCAATGCCAATGGCGATCATACCAACGGTCTCCAGGATGTTACTCAACCGGGTGTCAAAGAACTCAGACCAGCTGTCGATGTCGTCCGTGATACCCAACCACGCCTTCATCTTCTCGACAATCTTGTCAATTTCCTCACCAACAGCGGTATCGAGCCATTTCTTCATGGTAGGTAGTTCAAAATCAAACCCACCTCCAGAACCTACGCCACCCCCGCTACCAGAACCACTGGGATCAGACATAACATTAAGTTCGTCGATTCCCAGGAGGGTCTTGCGAAGTTTGTTGGCACTTCCCGTGGCTTTGTCGATTTCCTCCGAAACCCCACCGGCACTGGTTGCCAAATCCTTCAGCTTGTCCTCGCCGGTATCCGAGGATTCTGCACCAAATACGCCAGCCAGTGCATTCGCAAGATAACGAACCACTTTTGCGGCAGCAATCAAATAAGGCAGAACTGTTTTCAGCACCGGAATGAAAAGATCACCCAAGGCTCTGGTAGCCTGTTCCACCTGTGCCCGGAGGACTCTCAACTGGTTAGCAGGATCGTCCAGCGTATTAGCCAGGTCGCCGTGTGCCTCAGTGAGCTGAGTCATAACGGCATAATAACGAAGTTCGGCCTTCTCGGCTTGAGTCATGCTACTCACGGACTTGTCAATACCCAGACTCAAGGCAATAGCCTCCAATTTCGCCTGAGAAAGGTCATAACCCAAACTACGCAGTGGCTCCAGTTCACCAGCGAAACCAGATTTCAGCTTCTGCATGGCTTCCTCAATGGGCAAATTGTAGATGGAGGAAAGATCGTAACCCAGCTGAGTCAGCTGCTGGGACATCAATTCTGCTCTGTCACCCGCAACACCGAAACCAGTGCCTAGCAACATGAACACACCTTGGGCCCGCATCCATTCTGCCGGGTCGATGCCCATTGCATCACCAACTTGCTCGGCGTACTTCTGAGCCTCACCGGCATACTCTCCCATGGCAACCGTGAAAAGGTTTAGGTTCTCAATGTATTCGTTAGATTCGTTGATCCAGGAGGCGACGACACCTCCAACCCTCTTCAGCGTATACACAGCGGCCGTGATCTTGGCGGCTAGATTAGCAAAAGACGTAGCAGAACGAGTATTGGTAGATGGGATCTTATTACTGGCACTAATATATTGCTGGATTTTTGCGGGGAATGCGGCAAATCCGTTAGCCACCTTCTGCATCTCATCAGCCAGGGGTCGCATTTTATTTGCCAATTTCTCCATGTCAGCCCCAAAGGAATCAAGGTCTACTTGCTTCAGAGCATCAGCCGCTTCTGGCAGCCTTTTGATTTGACGGATGAGTGTACCCAGACCGCCCTCCCCCAGATTAGTCAAAGGCCGCACCGCCGCAAGCAGATTGGTAATCGAACTGTAATCCGTGGGACTGTTCTTGATGGCATTGTTGATTGCCGTAATCTGGTTCGCAATGTTGGCGGATATCTTGAAATTACTCACAGTAGAAAGTTCTTTCATACCACCCGCCAGATCCTTCAGCTTTTGACCAGCACCGTTAATAGAGTCAACGGCTTTGGTGATTTTCTGTAGTGGATTAGCAATGGCTCGTAACCCGGATCCCCCTTGAGCCGCCTTTTTTAACCTATCGAGAGTGTCTATCAGTGAGTCAATGCTTCGTTCTGCACTTTTGGCATCACCAGTGATTTGTAATTCCAAAGATTCAACATCAGCCATAACACTCACATCCTCTCTTAATTAGACTTGAATCGTTTATTGATCTCTGCCATCTTGGCTTCCATATACTTTCTCGCCTTCTCCCGCTCCCGATCCTCCCGGATCTTCTGCTCCTTCTCCCGCTCCCGGTTAGTAAGGGCATAAGGGCGATCGGCATACGGTCTAGGCTTGGTTCCTCTCTTGGCAAACGCATGGAACACGGGAGATACATCACACAGGGCTTCGTATATGTACATACCCTGGAGCCACAGTTCCTCGTTCCTTCGTTGCCGCTTTATCTCGTCCGACTTGCGATAATATCGAGTCAGCGAAGCATCCCCATCCCAATATTGTTCAGGGGTCATACCAATGGCGAGGTAATATGGGAATTGATCGTAAAACGAAGCGGTGTAACTATTGGAAATGGGGGCGGTTTGTCCGCCCCCATCAGCGGACTCCGAGGAAGTTACCAACTCTGAGTCCAGGTCAAATTTTCCGAAGATTCGGCAGGTTCATCCAGGAGGGCCAGCAGAGGCTCATTGTACATCGCAGCCAGGGCGGCGATGAGACCAGCCTTGTCGGTCATCTTCTCGTAGATGGCATCGATCACTTCACGCTTCACCAAGCGGTGATGAGCCTTGAACGCACCGGCGAACAGAGTAGGCAGCATCGTCATGGGCTTGGTCTTGATGTCATCTGCCACAAAACCATCACGCTCCATCTGCTCCACGCTTCTACGGGTAAACTCCAGGGTGTATTCAGTGCCGTTGTACTTGAAATTCAGCTGCTTACTCATGTGTTATCTCCTTCATAATTAGACTTCTTTGTCCAGGGTGATGGGGGTAGAAGCGGCGATGCTGACGGTCATCTTTCGGACCTCATTTACGCCACCGCCGTTGGCATACACGGACAGCTGACCCTTGAAGGCAAACTTGCCGTCGGTGCCGGTGGGAGTGGTCACACCACTAGCCTCAGTGCCGCCGAGCCACACGGCGAAGTCCTGGGTTTCGCCTTCCATGGTCTTCAGCTCGGTGTACTTAGCCAGGTCGTAATTGCACTCGAACTCCAGTGCATCCAGACTCTGGATGCCCAAAATGTTGACCGTCATCGGGTCGGAAAGAGTGGTCGCATCCAGCATCTCAGGGGAACCACCCAGATCAGGATAGGAAACGATGTCGATCAGCTTTTCCCATGCATCAGTCTTCTTGTGCATCAGGAAAGATTTATAAGTAGAACTTGCCATGATAATTACCTCCTAAAAATTTTGAAGTCAGAGGAAACGGTGGCCTGATATCGACCCACCATACGATATATGGTGGAATCGTACTCATTCGGGACGGGAGTAAGTCTACTCCGAGAGAAGCCCATCGCCAGCATTTCCGTATCAATGAGTGCGAAAATCTCCCGACACTCAGTTACATTTCCCACGGTCTTATTGGAGTAGACATTGACCTCATACATCACATTGGCGTGGTTCTCGTTGGAACCGCTGTCAATCGTGTCGATACGGGTGCTGTTGTCCATCTCCACAATAGATACCGCCGGGAAAGTGGGAGGAGCCTTTACATATCCTCCAGAAACGAAGGCATCGGGGAATGATTCACGAACCTTCGTAGCCACCCGGTTAAAGATGACATTGGCTATATCAATCATCCGAACACCTCCAAGAATTTAGCTTTGATTGCATTTCGCATTTCTTCACTCGCATACCACATTGGCATCGCCGCCGGGTTACCGTGGGTAATAACCAGTTCACCACTCTCATCTGTGAAACCCCAGGCTTGCCGCTTACCATAACCCTTGCCGTATTCACCAATGCCCACAATCCCACTGGGACGAGGGTTGGGATACGGCTCACCAGGGTTGTGATACACACCAGAACCGAACTCGATGAAAGCTACGGCTTTACCTTCCGCCTTAATACAATAACCACCTGCGATGGTTTCCAATGTGACGGAAGAATCATTCACACCATCATACAGGGCGGTAGTGAAACGAACAGATGCCTCTTTGACACCGATGTACGCCAGTTCTTCCAACAACTTATTCGTCTTACCTTCTAGCGAATCCCGGAAGGATTTCAACTCTCGGATGGCTTGACTAATGCTTTTGGAACTCAAACCCATCTTGATCACTTGTTTAGCCACGGACGTTCACCTTGCTCACTGCGATAGACACGCTGTTAAGGCTGGTTGCCACCTGCTTGACGATGTAATCATGAGGCGTTTCGGTGCTACCATCCTCGGCGATCACAGGGAGAGTATCGATCCACAGGATGGATGTTACGGCGATGGGGATCATAGGATCATCCATGACAATCACCCGGTCATAATTCTCATCATCACCGAACTGGCGAGTCGTGGCCTCACCACGAGCAGCAGATACATTCGCATGGATAACCACAGGGTTCTCATATGCGATTCGGTACTCGCCCGTCAGATTTCCGCACTCATCTCTGAGAGGAACGTTGCCACGGTAATTGGCGTAGAAAATGCGAATTTTGTTACGAGCCAGCGTTCTCATCGCAACACCCCCACCACGGGAGTGACCGCACCGAGCATGGACTCAGGCACATCAGCACTCTCATAGGAACGAGAGATGCCGTTCTCGCTGTGCCCCGTTTGCCCCTCGGCCCCACGCTTATTCAGCAGATAAGCGGCGACTTCACACTGAAGGAAATCATACCGGGTGGGAACCTCGGTCTCATCCGTACCAAAGGGGTATGCTCGGTTAAGAATTTTGCGACCCGCAATGTTGAGGTAGGCAAGCAACACCTCCTCAGTATCGGACTCACCAACCATTGCTTTCAGCAGCTGTAACTTTTCCGTTTGAGTCATGTTGCTCGCCTCCTTTAGGTTTCATTAGGCGTTCAGGGTGATCTTAACAGCCTTGGTGGCATCGGTCAGAGCAGCCAGGTAGTACTTACGGGAGATGATGGTGTTCTTACGGATGTTGGCATCCTCGGAACCACGGGGAGGCTGCTCGATCTCCACACCCTTCTTGTTGAACAGGGTAACGGCATCACGGGTAGCCATGATGATCTCACCGGCAACGGCATCCTTCTTGGTGTACAGATTGACGCCACCCACAGTGCCAACATAGCCGTTCTTAGCGAATGCCTCGACATACTTCAGGTCGTCCTTCAGAGCCTTACGGATCTTAGCCATATCA
>JAEIGA010011403.1_pt1 | contig 13494 bp, 10 predicted proteins | sample 9270691 | NCBI WGS metagenome assembly JAEIGA01 (sample SAMN17057246, study PRJNA624740) | gut metagenome | biome: biome; isolation source: fecal sample | host: Bos grunniens | place: China: Xizang | collected 2019
ATAAGTACAGCATTACGATTTCGGGTACTCTTGCCGACGAGCTTGCACAGTAAAATAAATATCATATAAAGGAGAAATAAAATGGGCGTAATGAAATCAGCAGAGCGTCTTACCAGACGTTCATACAAGAGAAAGATTATCACTCTCGGCGTGTCGCTTTTCTCGGCGCTCGCTATGTTCGCAACAGGTTTTGCATCTTGGATTATTTCCTCTGACGCAAAGATTGAGGGCAACGGTAACGTAGACGTAGGCGTTGTTACCGACGAATCTATCACCATCTACGACGCAACCGTTGACGGCATCAAGGTTGATGAAGAGGCTAAGACTAACATATCCTTTAATCCCGCGATTGGCGACGTAAAGGAGCCTAACGTTGAGCAGAATCCTACTCACACTGCAGAAGCAGGCTACGGCGGAAGAGTTTACGGCAGTGACGACGGCGACTTTGAAAAGCTCTCCGTAACCTTCACCTCTAAGATAACCGGTAAAGAGAATATCGGTGAGCTTAAGGTATCTCTCTCCGTTCCGGAAACCGTAAAGGCAGCAGCTGCTGCAAATTACATCGTGCTTCCTAAGTGCGCTACCGCAGCCGGCGGAGTTAAGATTATCGAAACCGTTGACAGCACTGTGAAGGTAAACGAGCGTGTAGCTTCGGATTATCCTCAGGACGTATGGACCCTCGCAGATAACGGCGACGGCTCTTGGACCTTTACTTATTCCTTCGAGATTAAGTGGGGCACGGCGTTCGGCGGACAGAACCCCTCTCTCTACTATGACCTTGACGCTCAGTCGGGCCTCAGAGGCGACCAGGTAAGAGATCAGCTTTACGCGTTCCGCGCAATGCTTCTCGGCGTTGAGCTTGAGAACTATGATCCCATGGATCAGACCGTTGAGGTTGACGGCGGATTTAAGCTTACCGTAGAGGCATCTGCAAAGAGCTAAAATATCAAAATTCAATAAAAAGCAAATAAATATTTACAAAAACTAAAGAAAAAGAGTTAGAACAATGCAATCGTTTGAGATCATTGCTCTAATCGTTACGGGCGTTGGCGTAGTCAGCTTTGCTACAATATTCACGATATTGTATCTCTCCTACGCCAACTCTTCCGTTGCGGAATACAGAGCAGGTAAAAGAGACGTAGAGCTCATTGAAGAAACGATTTACGATAATATTAAAAGCGCGAGTAAATACAGAGCTGTAGCAAGGAAATTAAAGCAGGCGTTTTTCTACGTTGCAATTGCTATACTGATACCGTTTCTCGTTTTGTCTTTATATACCAAGCTCTCTACCGGAGTAGCAATGATCGGAGGGCGGGGAGTTATCGTTGTCGCTTCCGGCTCTATGAGTGAAAAAAACCCACAAAACCCAAACATTTCGGCACTTTCAAGATACGACAACCAGTTTCAGACCTACGACCTTATAGTTCTTGAGGCCGTAAGCTCGCAGAGCGAGCTGAAAAAATACGACGTTATTGCCTTTACCAACGACGAGGGTGTGAATATTATCCACCGTATCGTCGGATTTGAGGGCAGCGGTGAAAACCGCAAATACATCACCTCGGGTGACGCGAATAACGCAAACGATAAATACAAGCCAGGCTTCGACGACGTTATCGGCAGATATACGGGCGACAGAGTGCCTTGGATTGGCGTTTTCGTTATGTTTTTACAGTCCTATTCGGGTATACTTACCCTGGCTGCCGTAATATACTGTCTGGTTATGATAGAATACGTCAGCGAAAAAATCTACAAGACGCAAAAGGCGCGTCTTGCGACCCTGCAAGGCTCTATTGACTTTGTAAGGGAAACTACATTTGATGAATCCTTGACAACAAGGTTCGTTGAAACCGTGAGGTTCAAGGATTACGAATACGTATTTGACGAAGAAGGCTTCGTCAGTAAAACTCCCGTTTTTCAAAAAACACACGACAACGGAGATAAATAAATCATGCTTACTTCAGTTTTAACAAGAAAGAATTTAATTGCGATATCCATATCTGCATTTTACGCGATAATGCTCGTGTTTACGGGTGCGTGCCTTGATGGCTCTTATACCATGATGAGCCACAACAATCCCTTGACCAAAATAGCGCAGGGTATAGGCTTCCACGTTATAACCCCCGGCACGATGGGCTTTATTGCGCTCATACTCGTAGCTTTTTACATCGTAGTTTTCGTTACGGCGTTTACCTACGAGCAGAGATATGCTATCGTTAACAATATTGATCCTAAATCACCTAAGATGATCGGCGTATACGCAGGAACGCTTGGCGCGTGTCTGCTTCTTTCGCTCGGTCTTGGTATTCTTATTAACAATCCCGCCGACCTTGAAAATCTCGGCAAGGTTCTTACCTTTATCGGTCAGTCGGTCGGACTTTCGTTCTTCGTATTTGCCGCCCTCATTCTCGTTGTGGGCGCAGTTATGATGTTCGTTATCAACTTCAAAAACATTGACAAGCCCTTCAAGATGTTCGACGAGAACAATCAGCCCATATTTGACGACGACGATATTGACGCGAATTCGAGCGTTCAGTCCTCGTTTGATATTGACGACGAGAAGAACGCTATGCCCGGCTTTGGCCCGGGCGGCAACGGCGCGGGCTCCGGAGCGGGAGCGGGCGGCGGTCTTGGCGACGGCGAGGCTGTTGTAAAGAGCACCGAGCCGCTTGAGGACAGAGAAAAGGTGTTCCCGACGCTTTGCCGTATCGACAACGAGTACGAGGGCTTTGTAAACGAGACTGTTGAGTCGGATAACGTAACGCTCAAGGAGCTTTGCACGGGCTTCAGAAACTATCTTGCAAAGGTAGAGAAGCTCTACTTTGACATTGATGCTATCAGATTCTTTATTTCGGGCTTCGCGGCGTCGCACCTTGAGATTCTCGAGGGACTTTCCGGTACGGGTAAATCCTCTCTTCCGAGATATTTTGCGAAGTACGCGGATGCCGATGTTCTCTTTATGCCCGTTCAGGCGACCTGGAGAGATAAGACTAACATTCTCGGCTTCTTTAACGAGTTCTCAAAGACCTATAACGAAACCGAATTCCTTGCTGCGCTTTACCGCGCGAGCTACAACCCCGACAGACTCCAGTTCTTCGTTCTCGACGAGATGAATATATCCCGTGTAGAGTATTACTTCGCGGATCTTCTCTCGGTGCTTGAGTATCCCAAGGATCAGTGGAAGCTCAAGGTTATGAACGTTCCTTACGATTTCATACCCCCCGTTAAGCTCGAGGACGGTAAGGTTACTATTCCTCCGAACTCCTTCTTTGTGGGAACGGCAAACAAGGACGACTCTACCTTTACGATTACCGACAAGGTTTACGACCGTGCTATTACCATGGAGTTCACCGACAAGAATGCTCCGTTCGCGGTGCTTGAGGACGTGAAGAAAATACGCCTTTCCGCATCTCACCTCGATAAGCTTTACAAGGCTGCTATGTCTAATCCCAACGCGGTTATGCAGCAGGCTGATTTCGTGAAGCTCAATACTATTACGAGCTACGTATACGAGCAGTTCGGTATTGCCATAGGTAACCGTATCATTAACCAGATTACCAACATCGTTCCCGTATTCGTCGCGTGCGGCGGTACTAAGGAAACGGCTATCGACTATATGATTTCGAAGAAGCTCGTGGCAAAAATTGAGGGACGCTTTGAGGAGTATATCAAGGAAGCTCTCAGAGGACTTCTCGACCTTATATCCAAGACCTACGGCACGGGCGTGCTTAAGCTCACCGAAAAGTGCGCGAAGAATATAATTAAGACGCTGTAATTTTGAGGTAGCCATGAGATTTATTGAAACTCAGAAGCTGAACGAATACATAGAGTCGGTTGACGAAATTCTCGCCGACCAGAGCTTGCGTTCGGTTTATTCCAAAATAGAAAATCTCACAACGGCATCTCTCCAAGGCTTTTCAATCGAGGGCGACAGGGAATTTTTAAAGGAAATTTCCTCGGTCCTCAACGTGATAATTTCCATAATCGCTCACCCGCATATCGCGAACAAGCGCGAGGAGGTCGTCATTCGAGTTGAAAAGGCTCAGCAGATAGACGACGAGGCGTTCAGGCAGATAATGACGGACAGCAGGCTTTGGAAAAAGCACGGGGCGAAAATGGTGCCGGAGGAGGTTTACCATTATCAGTACATTGACGAGATAAGAATTTACGAGAACCGCTTTATAGGGCTTCTCATATCTATAATTGATAAGGAGCTTGCAAAGTTCTCCTCGTTCTACCTTTCAAAGCTTCCGACGCTCTCTTCCGTAGAGGTATCGCTTGACGACCCCTCCGTCGGAGAGATAATAGGCGAGATTGACCGCCTGCGCCGCAAGAGCCAGTTCCTTATGAACACGCATTTTTACAGAGAGGTAACGAAGGGCAAGCCTATTTCGAGGAAAATACAGCCTACCAATATTTTGGTTAAGGATAGGCTGTACTGCTTTTGCTACCGCTTCTACCGCAAATTCGTGCGCTACGAGGATATCTCTGACGCAAAGCGGGATTTGCGCATCTACTATTTCATTCATCTTCTTCAGGAAATCAAAAAGCACGGATATTTCCTTACTCCGTCGGATAAAAAGGAGGATGAAAACCGTCTGCTTTTCGAGGGGCTCAATTTCTATATTGAGATACTTCCCGCGGCGGGTGAGAATATAGAGATGACGGTAATGTGGCGCAAGGACAAGACAGTTCCGAAAACGCGCCATTTGCTTGTGTTTTCACCGGGAGGAGACGAGCGTCTTACACCCGACGAGCTGGAGAACAGGTATTCCGATTATACCACGGTTGATTTTATTTCGCTATGGGAGCTTACAGCGTCTCGCGGCGAGGTGATAGCGGAGTCTATACCCGAGGCGGCTCTTATCAGCCATTGGCTCGAGAGCAAAACCTCTGCCGCCTTCGTTGATAGAAAAATTTATGAGAAATACTGTCCTATCTGCCGCGCGCGCGATATTGAGGCGGACGAAAACCTGCGCCGCTGTCACAGCTGCGGCTCGGAATACGTATTTTGCGAGGTCGGCTCGCGTGATATGGCTTGGTTTCTCAAGATTGGAACGCCGAGCGCAAAATAAGCTACAGACATCCAAGAAACTGCAAAAACTCTACACGCTATACGGCTAAATGAAAATTTTTATGAGAAAAGGTGACTTAAATGCCTTCATACGATAATTACGAGCTCTATAATCCCCAAGCGGTTTCTGTAGAAGAGGAGGCCGCGCCGGCGGCTGAATCAAAGGAAAAGTCGCCTACAATTTCTATAAAAAATTTACATAAATCCTACGGCAAAAAGCAGGTTTTGAAGGGACTTGATCTTGAGGTTTACGAGGGTGAGCTTTTTGGCTTTCTCGGAAGGAACGGTATAGGTAAATCCACAACCATAGACTGCGTAATAGGCGCAAAGAAATTCGAGAGCGGCAAAATACTTGTCGACGGATACGATATTACTCATCACCCGATAGAAGCGAAGTTTTCCTACGGCTACGTAGCCAGTGAGCCTAACTGCTATGACGTTATGACGGGCTATGATTATCTTGAATTTATAGCCAGCATCTACAAAATCTCAGAGGGAGATTTCGTCAGGAACTTCAGATATCTTTGCTCCCGTCTTGCGCTTGACGAGAAGGAGCTTTTGAACCCTACCTCGAACTATTCTCACGGTATGAAGCAGAAGCTCTGCCTCGTTGCCAGCCTGCTCCACAACCCTAAAATATGGATACTTGACGAGCCTACCGTCGGACTTGATATCATGGCGGTAGAGGAGCTCAAAAAAATGATGCGTGAATACGCAAATCACGGAAACACCGTGTTTATTACCTCGCATAATATCGAGCTTGTCGCTAAGCTTTGTGACAGAGTTGCTATCGTAAACAACGGCAAAATAGAGAAGCTCTACGACCTCAATCGTGAGCCTAACCGCCGTATACAGCTGTCTAAGATATTTATGGACCTCTACAAGGCAGGGGGACAGTAATGCTTAATCTGATTATTAAGGACTTCAAGCTGATGTTCGGCGGAAAGGGAAACGCAGCAAAAAGGGCACTCGGAATAATTATCAAGATTGTTTTCATAGGCTGCCTTATTGCTGCTGAAACCTTCCTTTTTACCGCGATATTAGATAAAATCGGCCATTATAGGAACGCGCCTCGCGCATTTATGGTGCTGTTTCTTGTGGTGGTGTCGGTTTTAATGGCTGTAAGCGCCGTTTTTCAGGCGAAAAAGCTTTTCTTTGACGAAAACGATATAAGACAGCTGTCAATACACCCCATCAGCAATACTACTCAGATACTTTCAAAGCTCGTTTTTTTGTTTTTAGTTCATTTTGCAACGTCGTTTTTATTCGTTTATCCGCTCTTTTTAGCGTACGGATTTATGACGGGCAAAACCATGATGTTCTACTACCTCGCCTTGTTTTATCCTGCCGCGGCGTTTATATTTGAGGCGGGAATAGCTCTTATTTTCGTTTACCCGGTGTGGTATCTTCTGCAATATCTCAAAAAGCACGTATTGTTTGAGTTTATTCTCTCGGTCGTGCTTCTTCTCGGACTTTCCTGGATATATTCAGAGGTTCTTACCGTGTTCGTTGGAGTGGTGGCAAACAACGAGCTCACGACTATTTTTTCGGCGGAGTCTATTGCCGCTCTGGTGGATTTTGAGCAGTATATCGTACCTATCAATTTCCTTGCTGACGTCTTTGTCAGCGGAAAGCGCTCGGTGTTTTTCACCTATTTTGCGATAGCGGGTGGTGTTTTCGTGCTCGGACTTACCCTGACTATTTTCACCTTCCACCGTGTTAAAAACGTATCGGTTGATATAAAGCCCGCGAAGTCCAAAAAGGTGCATAAGCCGGCCTCGGTAACGGCCGCTCTTATAAAGAAGGAGCTCGCACTGATTACGCGAAATCCCGACTACGTATATTCCTATTCAGGCCTTTTGGTAGTTCAGCCGTTGCTTCTTTATCTGATAGTTATGGCGATGAACACCATCTTCAGCGCCGGCTCATTCCTTTATTACACGTCGCTGTTTCCTAATTTCGTATCAATAATTGACGTGTTCGTCGTTATGATGTTTACGGTTATTATCAGCAGTGGCGCAAATCAGTACATCTCGATGGAAGAAAAGACCATCAAAAATCTTAAAACCATGCCCGTAGCATACAAGAAGCAGATTTATATTAAGCTTCTTATACCGTTCACACTCTCTTCAATATCGCTTTTTGCGTCGGTATTGGTTTTGTGGATAAGTGGAATTTTTTCGGGCGTGACCGCAGTCTTTGCCTTCCTTATTTCCGAAGCCTTGCTTCTGGTTTTCGACTTGATATCCTTAAGCGAGGAGCTTAAAATCAGACATCAAAAGCCGCGCTCGACTTTAGTGTCCTCGGCGGCATCATATATTATACCCGTTATATACGTCGCACTTAGCCTTTTTCTGTCCTATTCGGGATTTGAAATTTCGGTTTTGTATATTGCGGGCATCGTATTCCTTCTGCTCGTCGGCGTGCCGTATTTTGCGGTGCTGAACGCCAAGATGGGCAAATGGTTTCTTGATTTGGAGGCTATCAACTAATGAAAAAGAAAAATTTGATAATTCTCCTTGTATTCCCGTTTTTAATTTCGGTCTTTTGCATTATTACGGTCAACACCACCTATAACATGATAGACGTGGACATTTCCCACATTGATTGGGAATATAAGGACATGGAGGGCTTCCAGCTTGCCGACGGAGATATGTACGCTCTGAATGCGGAGGGGGTCAACCAGCGTCATTATGCCGTTTCGGACGGAAACGCGCTCGTCTGGAAGGTGGAAAACAAAAATCCAGAGGACACCGAGCCCTGCGCCGAAATCGTCAAGGAGGGCGACAGCTACTTTATACGCCCCTTGAAGTCGGGAGAGATTATAATAACCTGCTCGAACTCTAAGGGTAACGTACAGCGCCGTTTGCCTGCGGTTATTTACGTGGATGCGGCCATACTCCTTTATCCCACGGTAAGCGGCTCACAGTCCAATATCGACTCTACCGTATATTACGGTGAATACGACCATATCCTTGGCGAAAAGGCTGAAATTGATATGACGCTTCTCACTCTCCCCTCTGTTCTTAAGAGCGAGATTGAGATAACCACAAGCCCTAACGTCAAATATGAAAACGATACTATTAAGATACTCTCGCCCGGCGAAGCGTTCGTAACGGTTTCCGACCCCAAGGGGCGTGCGTCTGCGGTAACCTACGAGTTTTTCGTGGTTGACGAGGGTGTAAACGTGTACACCTACGAGGACCTGCTTTACTGCACCAATTTCTCGGACGGTGGACAAATAGCCGTTTTGCGTAAGCATTTTGAATCACTTGAGAACACTTACGTTATGAACGGCAACAGCTTTATGATTTCAAACGGAGAGCTCGTAAAAAAGCCCGGAGTAAACAACGTAGAATGCTTTGGTAATTATAATCCACAGACTAAAGAGTTTTCTTTCGCGGAGGAAATTTATTCGTTTGAAACCACCTACAATAAGAATTTTATTGAGCAGTGGAACGAATTCGTAAAAACGAACGACGCCTACTCGCCGATATCCTCTACGGTGTATGCCGGACTTCACGTTCAGAAGGATTTTTACGGTAACGGATATACCATAAACCTGCACAACCTCACGTATCCTTACGCTTACACGCTTATGTCGGGTGATAACGGTGACGTGCGTATTCCCACACTTACGTCAAAGAACCTTTTTAGAGGACCTCTCAAGATGTATTCTCTCGGTGACCCGAGCAACACACCCCTCGTATCTCTTTATGGACAGGATAACGTGGGCATGTACGTGAATGGCGACGGAATAGCCATAAACGACGTTAATATAAAGAACTGCGATTTCGGTGATAGAATGGCAAATCTCGACACGGTGGGTACCGTAATGGAGGTTTTCGGCGATAACGTTACCGTAAAGAACTCCAGGCTTTCAAACGGCAAGAACGTCCTTCGCAGCTTCTCGTCTATGAATTTCCTTTTAGAAAATTCTCTTCTTTCCAATGCGAGAAACTTCCTTTTCGTTATCGGCTCGAACGAGTACGAGCCTGTTGATTTGACTAAGAAGGTCAGCTTCCCCGGTATTGCCGGTAATACAGTGACTATGACGGTTGGTGAATACCTCGCACGCGGTGCGGAGGGCGACGTTCTGGTCAACTCGTTTCTTCAGAATTATTTTAACAGCAAAGAGGAGCGCCAGGCTATGAGAACGGCACTTCTCGCTCTTCAGGACGCGCTGGCTACGGTCAAGAATATTTCAGAAGACTATAAGGGCAGTGCTGTGATACGTGACACCTACTTCTATCGCAGCGGCATCTCCTCTATATGTATGGAGGCGCTCTTCAATAGCTCATTCCTTGAAACAGGCGCATCACCCTCGCTTATAACCGACATTTTCGCTATGATACAGTCCGAGGGTAAATCTCTTGTTCCTTACACCCCGACCGGTGTTTCTGGAGTAGCGTATCCCGTTATGCTTACCGTCGAGGACGGTGTTCGCTTCTACGACTATAAGGAGGTCGGAAAAATTGACCTCGGCGGACTTATTGAAGAGAATATTTCGAAGATAGCGAACTCTCTGAACCTATACGACGGAACTATAACTATTGACGATATATTCCCACTCCAGTCCATAATACGCCAGCAGGCAACGGGCTCCGGTTCCGTATGTACAAGCGATGGCAAGAGCTATTATAACATTCCGATAGCTTATTACGGCGGTGGATTGAATTTGTCAAAAGTTGTGATGGGGGCGGAGAAATGCACGGCGAAAATCGAGGTTGACCTTCTTGACACGTATCTGTCACTTAAGGGCGCGTCGGGCGGCGGAGTATTCGCCAATATGAGAGGACTTATGCTAAAGACCGTTGTTTCCGTAACGGGCTTTGAGCCGTTTGCCTTCCATTTCGTAAGAGGTGGCTATCTGTACGGCGAGACGCCTGACGTATCGGAGCTTGTAGCAAACGCCCGTTAATTAAGTAAATTTCAACTAAAGGCGCACCCGTGTTGAGTTTTTGGTGCACCTTAGCGAAAGGAATTATAAATTTATGAAAAGAATACTTTCACTTATTTGTCTTATTTGCATTTCCTTGTCGGTGCTCAGCTTCACGAGCTGCGGCTTCTTTGACGAGGAAACGGGCAAGATGATAAGCAAAATAGAAAAAACGGCTGAATTTGAGGACGGCTCGTCAGAGATAACAATCTATTACACCGACCCGTACTACAAGCCTGAGAAGTTTATCGTTCCCGCAGGAAAGCAGGGCGACGCAGGTATCAGCGTGCTTGACGTCACCTCTGAGGACGGCACGAATGAGCAAGAGGGATTTACCATCGTAACGATAACCCTGTCTGAGAAAAATCCGGATGGAACATACGTTAAAAAGCCCTTTGCGATTCCCGACGGCAAAACCATAGTAGACGTTTACGCTGACGTAGACGATATAACGGGCGAGGACGTGATTGTTTTTGCCTTTAACGGTGACAGTGAACCTATTTCAATGCCGATGCCCGAGTTTAACGCAGTTGAGAGAATGGAGCTTGTTGAGGACGGAAACGGCGGATACGCTCTTAAGGTGAAGTATACTCTCGACGCTGAGGATGCAGAGATGACTACGATAGGCACGATTGCCGCGCCTGTCGGAATTGATCATGTTGAGGGGTCCGAGGAGGACGGAAAGTACGTTCTGTACGTACACTACACCGACGGCTCTGTATCGGAGCCCATTAACTTTGATAAGCCCACTGACCCTAACAGCTGGTCAACCTTTGAAACAAAGCCCGGTGACACGGTGGGAAGAGTCGGTGACTTCTGCTTTGCCGAGGATGAGAACGTTATCTACTCCAAGGTCGTAGAGGGCGAGGGTGAGGATCGAAGTGAGTTCTGGAAGCCTGTGATGACCTTTGTTGATAAGAGTACAAGACACAATGTTTACTTCTTTAAAAATGACGGAACCGACGGTTCTAACGATACCTATTGGAAGTCTGAATCCGTGCTTAACGGTACGTACTTTTCCTCTACCGGCAAGCAGGTTCCCGTTCCCACGAGAAACGATGGATACAAGTTTGTCGGCTGGTATACCACCTCGGACTACGATTACGTCAAGGAGAATCAGGCTGTAATGAGCTCGTTTACGAACTTTACTCCCGTAAACTCGGAGCTCAAGCTTTACGCTATCTGGGAGCCCGTGTCAAATTAAAACCATAAAAGCAGCCAGTTTGTGTAAACTGGCTGCTTTTATTTAAAATACCAAAGAAATATAGTATTAGTATTGACTTGCCTGCCTTTTTGCTTTATAATTTAAATTAATAAAAGTAATTTAATACAGGAGTACGTATGAAGAATAAAATAAACAGCAAAGAGTTTGTATTTGGCGTTGCGGCTGCGGCGCATCAGATAGAGGGAGCATACCTTGAGGACGGTAAGGGCAAGAGCATCAGATAGAGGGAGCATATCTTGAGGACGGTAAGGGCAAGAGCATCTGGGACGTTTTTGCTCATATTGAGGGTAATATAAAGCACGGAGATACTGCCGACATATCCTGTGACCACTATCACAGATACAAGGAGGACGTTGCTCTTATGGCGGAGCTCGGGGTAGACGCGTACCGACTCTCCGTTTCCTGGCCGAGAATTTTGCCGCTTGGCGACGGTGAGGTTAATCAGGCGGGCATAGATTTTTATAACCGTCTTATCGACGAGCTTCTCGCGCACGGAATTGAACCTTATATAACCCTTTTTCACTGGGACTTGCCGCAGTGTCTTTTTGAGCGCGGAGGATTTTTGAGTCCCGACATGCCTTTATGGTTTTATAATTACGCCAAGGTTGTCGGCGAGGCGTTTGGCGACAGAGTTAAAAAATTCATTACCATAAATGAGCCTCAAAGCATTTTGGCATCCTACAACAAATCAACTCACGCTCCAAATCTGAAATACTCTGTTAAAGAGCAGCTGACGGTGGCGCACAACCTATTAAAGTCACACGGTATGGCACTAAAGGCTCTGCGAGAGGTGGTCCCCGGGGGAGCGGGGGGCTTTGCTCCGGCCGGCGAGGTTGCGTGTCCGACCGATTTATCAAGCGAGGCGATAGAGCTTGCGCGAAGGGCATATTTTTCTATTTCAAGGGATAATCCCGCCTCAAGCGTATCTCTTTTCAGCGATCCCGTTTTCTTTGGTGATTACCCGAGCGAGTACTATGAGATTTTTAGGGATAATTTGCCCGACATTGACCCCGAGGACTTCAAGCTTATATCTCAGCCTATAGATTTTTATTGTCAAAACATATACGTTGGATTTACGGTTAAAGAGATAAATGGAGAGTACAAGGCAGACGAATATCCGGGCGGCTTTCCGCGCAATACTCTCGGCTGGAATATCTTTCCCCCTGCGATGTATTGGGGACTGAAATTTTTATACGAGCGCTACAAGACACCTATTTACGTAACCGAAAACGGTATGCCTAATATTGACCTCGTGTCTTTAGACGGCAAGGTACACGATCCACAGAGAATAGATTTTATTGAACGCTATATAAGAGAGCTCGAAAGGGCGAAAAATGAAGGCGTCGATGTCCGCGGATACTTCTATTGGAGCTTCCTTGATAATTACGAGTGGAGCTTTGGCTACGATCCTCGCTTCGGTCTTGTATACGTCGATTACAATACCTGTGAGAGAATACCTAAGGATTCGTTTTATTACTACAAGAATAGAATTAAAAGCAAGCATTAGACAGAACACCTTGCTCCCGTGGGCTCCAAGCTTAAGCTCGGAGCTGCTTGAAAGCCTTTGTGCAAAAACGCCAAAATTTAAAAAGAGTGCATTTCATAATAAAGCAAATCTCATAATAAAAGGCAGTATTTCACTACACGGGTGGGGGTATATTGCCTTTTTCCTATGCTTTGGCGCGTATATTCAGCACGCCGGCACTTAAACGGTGTGCATTTGAAATAATCCGTGAGAAGCGCGTCTGAGCCGAGATTTTTTTGCATGAATGCTTGTGCTTGTGCGTTATGAATGTCTTTGCCTAAATATATAAAATATTTTTAATTTCTCTTTACAAAGCATCTTTTGTGTGATATAATGTAAAATGGCTTTATGTGGGGATATGCGAGCGCTTGGCACTTTCGCCTCGCAAAATGCCGCAAAAACTTTTAGGAGGGCGTATGCGAATAGATAAGTTTATTTCTGAATGCGGCATAGCCTCCAGGCGAGATGCGGCAAGAGTAGCAAAGAGCGGCGGTGTTCTCGTTGACGGTGTGCCGGTTAAGGACCTGTCAAAGCATATTGACCCCGAGCGCGCAAGCGTTGTATTTTTGGGCAGAGAGCTTAAGTATCGCAAGTATACCTACGTTATGCTCAACAAGCCCGAGGGCTACGTCAGCGCGACGGAGGACGGTCGCTTCCCGCCGGTCACCGAGCTTCTTTCAGACGAGCTTCAGAGAATGGAGCTTTTTCCGGTCGGCAGACTCGACAAGGACACG
>JAEIGA010011404.1_pt1 | contig 13494 bp, 8 predicted proteins | sample 9270691 | NCBI WGS metagenome assembly JAEIGA01 (sample SAMN17057246, study PRJNA624740) | gut metagenome | biome: biome; isolation source: fecal sample | host: Bos grunniens | place: China: Xizang | collected 2019
CATCGGACAGGACGAAGCAATCGACAAGGTTGTGAAGGCAATACAGAGAAACAGGGCAGGAATCAAGGACCCGGGCAAGCCTCTCGGCACCTTCATATTCTTTGGTCCTACCGGAGTGGGAAAGACCCAGCTCGCAAAGTCGCTGGCCGAGTATCTGTTTGATTCAGAAGACAATATGATCCGTCTGGATATGAGCGAATATATGGAGAAGTTCAATGTCTCAAGACTCATAGGAGCTCCTCCGGGATATGTTGGATTCGAGGAGGGCGGACAGCTCAGCGAGCGAGTACGCCGCAAGCCATACTGCGTTGTTCTTCTTGATGAGATCGAAAAAGCACATCCTGATGTATTCAATCTGCTGCTTCAGGTTATGGATGAAGGAAGACTCACAGACAGCAATGGCAGGACAGTAAGTTTCAGAAATACAATCCTGATCATGACTTCGAATGTAGGAAGCCGCGAACTTGATGAATATGGAACCGGAGTCGGCTTCAACACCGCAGGTAGGAACATCCAGTCCAACCGAAAGAGTGTCCTTGAAAAAGCTGTCAGGAAGGCATTCCCACCTGAGTTCATCAACAGAGTGGACGAACAGGTATTCTTCAATCCATTGACAAAGGAGGATATTGCCAAGATCATCGACATTGAACTCAAGGGACTCAAGGGCAGAGTGCATGATGCAGGCTTCGATATCACTGTCACAGCTGCAGCAAAGCGTTTTGTCGCTGATGCAGGATATGATCCAAGCTATGGTGCAAGACCTCTCAAGAGAGCGGTTCAGAAATATATTGAAGATCCTGTGTCCGAACAGATCATCACTGACAGGATGTTTGGAGGCGGAAACGCAAACAGGAAGCTCCGCATCGGTCTGTCTAAGGACAAGGAAGGAACTCTGGTCGAGTGGGTTTAGGCAAGATTTACATCCATGAGTTCAAGTCCCATTTCGTTGATCATGTCAACGAGGTTAGAATAAGACTCAGAAGAAATCATTGAGCTAAGACGTGCGAGAGTGTTTTCAGTATTCATAACCTTATGTTTTAAGTGTTCTGTATCATTTTGTTGATGCAAAATTAAACACCCAATGTGCCAATATATAGCACAAGCTGAAAATTATGTACAAACTTGTAATTTTTGACCTTGACGGAACCCTCCTTGACACCATGGAGGATATAGCAAACGGAGTAAATCATGCACTTACCGCCTGCGGCTGCAGGACAATTGAAGTGGAAGAGTGCAGAAAACTCGTGGGACATGGCATCAAAAACCTGCTCCATGACGCACTCCCCCAGGACATGAGGACAGAGCAGATGCAGAAGAAGATGTCTGAGCACTTCTTTCCTTATTATAATGCACACATGTCTGACTTCACAAGACCGTATCCGGGAATCCATGAAGCATTGAGGGAGATTTCCTCTCACGGCATAAAACTCGCTGTTGCGTCAAACAAGTTTCAGGCAGGAACAGAGGAACTTGTCAAGAAGTTTTTCGGAGACATCGATTTTGTGGCCGTACTGGGACAAAGGGAGGGCTTCCCTATCAAACCTGACGCAGGCGTAGTGTTCGAGGCCATGGCCGAGCTACCTGGAGTCAAGCCAGATGAAGTTCTATACTGCGGCGACTCCGATGTCGACATGCAGACCGGAAACAACGCTGGCGTAAAGACACTTGCAGTCACCTGGGGATTCCGCACAACGGCGCAGCTCCAGGCACATAACCCTTGGAGAATGATTGACAACACTTCCGAAATATGTGATATCGTATTCGGAAACAAATAACTTCAATATGGAAAACACAGAAAGATACACCGACAAATTGGCGAAATACATCCTTTTGGCTGCCGGACTGGCAATTATAGGAACTATTTGTTGGTTCTTCAGCAATGTATTGATATACATCCTGTTGGCAGTGGTAGTTTCACTTATCGGACAGCCGATAATGTCATGGCTGCGTAGAATCAAAATCAAGGGTCACAAGGCACCAGACTGGATTCTTGCCATGCTGACTATCATCCTGCTGATCACAATCTTCTTCTCAGTGATCACTCTGATCGTTCCTATCGTAAGCGGAATAATCAAGGGTATATCATTGGAAAGCATCGAGACCGCAGCAAGACACATTTCAGGTCCACTTGCTGACCTGAACACAAGATTGGTCAAACTATTTCCGACTCTTGGCAGCGATTACCGCATTGAGGTGGCTGCAGTTCAGGAACTTAAGAAATTCTTTGACCCAAGCATCTTCTCTTCTGTCTTAGGCTCTGCAGCCTCAGTGATCTCAAGCCTTGGAATCGGCATCTTCTCAGTGGTGTTCATCAGTTTCTTCTTCATCAAGGATGACGGACAGTTCACTGCCATTGTCAGGGCCCTCGTTCCAGACAGACACGAAGAAGAAGCGGCCAGAGCAATCTCAGACATCAGCTACCTGCTTTCAAGATATTTCATTGGAGTCATGATCGAGGTGATGGGTGTCGCCCTGATCAACTTCCTCGGCCTGCTGTTGATTGCAAGACTTGGTTTCAATGCGGCTATCGGTATAGCTTTCATGACAGGCATCCTCAATGTCATGCCTTATGTAGGTCCGCTGTTGGGAGGCGTGATGGGAACAGTCCTCGGACTCGTGATCAAATATAGCAGTGCAGTACCTATCGGACTGGATGTGAACTTCATTGCATTCACGTTGATTCTCGTGGCAATATTCTGCTTCACTCAGCTCATTGATAACATTCTGTATCAGCCTGTTATATACTCAACAAGCATCAAGGCAAAGCCTCTTGAAATCTTCATCGTCCTGCTTATTGCAGGTACCTTGGCAGGTCCTCTCGGTATGATTGTGGCAATCCCGAGCTATACTGTCGTGAGAGTCGTTGCATATAGATTCTTCAGGCATTACAAGGCAATCAGCAGACTTATACCATCAGAAAATTTAATTACAGAAGAAAAAAAGGAGTAATATGACAAGAAAAATATTTATTGCAGCACTTGCGATCATCAGCATGGCCATCAGTGCCTCTGCGCAGGATTTCCTTTCACCTGCCGGCACATACCTATATGCCCAAAGAGACACCTGCGATCTCTTCATGGATATATATTATCCTGCAAAAGGAAGCGAAACCCATATTGACGGCAAGGAGAAACCAACAGTGATCTTCATGTTCGGCGGCGGCTTCATCACAGGAGAGAGAGACAATGAGTCCTACAACAAATGGTTCAGGCAACTGACTGATAATGGTTATGGAGTAATCTCTATTGACTATCGCCTTGGCCTCAAGGGATCGAACAAGGTGGGAGTTGCACAAGCAAACCTGCTGGACAAGGCTATACACATGGCTGTAGAAGACCTTTTCAGTGCTACAAACTTCATCATTGACAATGCAAGTGAACTGAAGATCAACCCGCACAACTTGGTTATCAGCGGTTCTTCAGCCGGTGCTATATCAGTGATCCAGGCAGAATACGAAATTGCAAATCAGACCCAGTGGGCTAAAGTTCTTCCGGAGGGCTTCAACTATGCAGGCGTGATGTCATTTGCAGGAGCAATCTTCTCAAGAGAAGGAAAGGTGGATTTCAAGACAGACCCATGCCCGGTCATGATGCTGCATGGAACTGCAGACGAGATAGTACCATATACCCAGATTGCAGTACTTAACTTAGGATTCTTCGGTGGCGGAAAGCTTGTAGAGAGATTCAAGAAATATGATCTGAACTACAACATGTACCACTTCACTGACTACGGACACGAAATAGCCAGTTCAATGGACACCACACTTGACCTTCAGATCAAGTTCATGGAGAACAACGTGATCAAGGGAAAGAAAAGAATCGTGGAGGCCTGGATATCAGATCCGGATGTATTCAAAGGTTCGTCTTTGAAGTCAAGAAAGGATATATACGGAAACTAACGAAGATCAGTAACTATCCATTTCTTAGGAAATTCAGTCGGAGGTCGAAAGGCTTCCGGCTTTTTTGTTGGAATACCTTCCATGGACCTTATCTTAATATTCAGCTTCATTCCATCCGGCATATCGAGAATAATATTGTCGCCGTCAACTTTGTACGAAACACCGGATTCTTCAAGATTCATAAGAAGCAAGATAGGATTTGCGAGGAAACCGGCATCGTTAGAGTCGGCAGACTCAATGACCACCTCTTCTGCAGCCTCGTCAATAAGCCATGTGGTTGATCCATCACAATATATCTCCATGCCATTTCCCTGCATGTGGTATGAATTCCCCTGAACCTCCACCTGGCCTTCACCAGTTACTTTATGACCGGACATAGTAGTTGAAAATTCATACTCGATACTTACACATTCCTCAGATGCCTTATTGCGGAAAACATCAAACGCAGATGGCTGCACTTGTAATACAGCCATCAGAATCGTCATGCATATTGAGAAAATTGTCATATCAAACTGTTAGTCCTTGACAAAGGCAGAAAGCACTTCATCAAGCTCAAGAATATTACTGATAAGAACCTGTCGCGGCTTAGATCCTTCCTGAGGACCGACAATTCCGGCCGCCTCAAGCTGATCCATCACTCTACCTGCTCTTGCATATCCCATACCAAGTCGGCGCTGGAGATCTGAAGTGGATCCTTTCTGCGTGTTCACCACCATACGGGCAGCATCTTCGAACATAGGGTCGATGTTCTGCATATCAATTGAGCCACCTCCAGCCTCACCGTCCTGAGCCTCTGGAACAGGAAGATAATAAGGAGTGTTGTAGCTCTTCTTCCAACCAGTCTGGTCACCGATAAACTTGGTGATCTTATTGATTTCTGACATGCTCACCAATGCGCACTGTATTCGTTCCATCTTGACGCCGGCATAGTAGAGCATATCTCCCTTACCAATAAGATTCTCAGCTCCTGTCGAATCAAGAATCGTTCTTGAATCCGTTCCTGAAAGTACACGGAAGGCAATTCGAGTCGGGAAGTTTGCCTTGATCAGACCTGTGATCACATTCACGGATGGACGCTGAGTCGCAATGATTACATGAATACCTGCGGCCCTACCCTTCTGTGCCAGACGGACGATTGAAGCCTCGATATTCTTTGCAGCCTTCTTAGCTTCCTGACCTGCACCACCAGCCATAATCAGGTCGGCGTACTCGTCAATCACTACAACAAGGTATGGCAGATACTTATGTCCTTCGGTAGGCAAGAGATACCTGTCCTTATATTTCTCGTTATAGAGTTTGAAGTCATTCACTCCGGCTGATGCAAGAAGGTTATATCTCTCATCCATCTCGATACAGAGGGAGTTGAGAATCTGCTCAGCCTGCTTAGGATTCTTGACAATGGCATTCTTGCGTTCATCCTCCTCGCTCACAGCATTTGGCAGAACTGCCAGATAGTGCTTGAGGAGTGAGTTATATGACGTAAACTCAACCATCTTAGGGTCGATGAACACGAACTTGAGCTCAGACGGATGCTTTGCATACAGCAAGGATGAAATGATCACATTCAATCCCACCGACTTACCCTGCTTAGTGGCACCGGCCACAAGAAGATGCGGTGCATCAGTCAGGTCGAATGTCTTGACCTCCTGAGTGATTGTATATCCGATTGCTATCGGAAGTTCAGCCTTGCTCGAACGGAACGACTCGTCATTCAACATCGACTTCAAAGGCACAATCGAAGGTATGCTGTTAGGCACCTCGATACCCACGCTGTCAGGCAAGGTAACTACGCGCACTCCGGAAGCACCCAATGACATTGCAATCTCACGATGCAAACTCTCAATCGCAGCCACGCGCACACCAGGAGCAGGCACGACCTTATAAAGGGTTACAGTAGGTCCGACAACTGCAGTAACCTTCTCAACCTCGATCTTATAATTCTGAAGAGTAGATGTAATTCGTGCATTGTTGATGGCAAGTTCCTGCTGACTTACCTTGTGCTGTCCATCTGCATAGTCCTTCAAAAGGTCAAGGGACGGAAATTCAAATTTCTCCAATTCCTCCCTATTATCGATACGAGGAAGTTCCTCTGTTATCTCCTCTGCGAAATGCTCACCCTCAATCACTTCAAGCTCCGGGAGAACTGTATCGTCGTTTATATCATGACCAGCATCTTCACCTGGATCCTCATCCTCTGTAACCGGGTCATCATCTTCATTTTCTAATACCGAATCAGTGTCATCAACAAGCTCCGGCTCATCAACAAGCTCCGGCTCATCGACCTCCTCAGATTCATCATCCTCAGGAACCTCATCTTCCTGTACAGGAGCAACAGTCTCAACCACAGGTTTTTCCTTTCTTTTACCAAGTTCTGCAAACCATGCAGCAAATCTTCCACTTGCAGCCAAGAGCCATGCAACTACCAAAGCCACAAGAATCAAAGCTGACACAAACGCGCCCATAAGATTATCCATCCAAAGAATCACCGCATGTCCGGCATCACCTCCAAGCCCACCACCGAACATTATATCATTGCTTACTGCAATTGAGCAGTATGCAAAAATAAGTGACGAAAGGAAGGTTCCGCTGACAGAAAGTAATGTAAGACGTAGCAAACCTATGCTTCTGTCCCAGCAGAATAATCTGTAGGCACAAGCACACAACAGAAAAATCAGAGCGAAAGAGCCGAGACCGAAACAGTCGCTCACAAGAAACGATGCCCACTTATATCCAGCCTTACCTGCCCAGTTGGCAACCTCCACACCCTTATCCATCATCTCAGGATGACTCATGAGACTCTGATCAGTGCTCCATGTGAAAAGATACGACACAACAGAGACAAGAGTAAACAAGGCAAAGACCATGACAGCCATGCCTGAATATTTCAAGATATTTGACTTCTTCTCCGGGGCCATATCCGTAAAGAATGAGAAGCTCCAACGCTTCTCATTCTTTGTAACTTTCTTTCTATTGCCTGCAGCCATATTATTTGTGCTGTTTCCTGTTTTTCTGATTATTCTTCTGTTTGTGGTTCTTCTGCCAGCCCTGGCCGTTGGCCTGTCTGTTGGAATTCTCCTGCTGAACCTTCCCTATCTGCAATCCTTCTGGCACCTTGATCCTATAATCCGACAGTTTCTCGATATCCTGGAAAATGGTTTCATCAGACACTGTATCCTTGTTCCAGATCAGATACTGCTGCTTCATATATCCTGCAAGGACACGAATCATCCCAGTCCTCTTCTCCTCATCCTCCTGCTGAGCTACCAGATCTATCATGTTCTCGATGTTGCGACCATAATGAGATGCCCTGATAGGTTTCTTTTCAATCGGAACCAGCTCCGGAGGCCTATTCATGCTCTCCTTTTCAGGCATAGGATACGGAGAATCCACGTCAAGATCGAAGTCTGCAATGATGAAAAGGTGGTCCCAAAGCTTCTGCTCATAGTTATCCTGAAGGTGAACAGCTGGATTAAGAATCTCCATCACCTTGATGATGGCTCTTGCCTGTTCATTTCTCTTCTCCCTATCCTCGATAGTCTTGAGATAGTCCACCATCTTCTGAACGTTTCTGCCATATTCCGGAATGTGAAGCGTCACTCTTTCGGTGTTATAAAGCAGCTTACATGTATCGTTTATTTCCATTGTGTTATCTTTTATAATGCCATTAGGGCATAATGTGCAAATATACACAAAATATCGCAATTATGATAGAGGAATTTCCACAATATCCCCGCTGACGACATACCACAAATATGCCTGCACATACGCATAACCCATTCTGCGCCATATATCTGCATATTTCCTCAACTGTCCGATGTATTTGTCGTCATGCTCGCCGAACTTATAATCAATGATGACAACCTTTCCATCCCCCAGTACAACCCTGTCCGGACGATATATCTGACCATCTGAGTTTATAAGCGAAGTCTCATTCAGAACCTCACCACCATGATACCATCCTCTGTCGTCAACCTCAGCCAATCTTGAAGCAAGCATGGCCTCAGCAACCTCCGCCTCCTGCTCGGTCAGATCACCAGCAAGGACTGACATTCGGACGGATTCATGAAGATCCTCTGCAGTCTTTATTCGTGACAGGATATCATGAAGCACGACTCCCTTCATCCTGTTTGACATGATTCCTTCTCCTGCAAAAAACTCAAGTGATTCAGCAGAAAACTTCAATCGTCCCCTCTCCTTCACATCCACAAGCATATCCTCAGCGATAGGGTTCAGAGGAATCGAAGGCAAGGCATCTCCTCCGGAAATTCTGAAAGACAAGGCACTCGACTCAGATGACTTTCTGTGTGCTGTAAAATCCACAAGTTCACCCACATCAAAACGCTCAACCCCTTCGTCATCAACCGACCTTAAAACGCCAAACGGAGGCAGGAGATCATCATTACCAGGGATCTCCCCAGCCAGGCATGAGGATGACGCAAACCAATAGAGCATCTGCGAGAAATCCGCAAACTGGGTAAGGTCTCCAGATTCCAGGGCCTTGATGCACTTCGCCGAAGGAGTCTTTGCAATGAGATGCATACCGAGCGCAGCTCTTGTCATTGCAACATATATGGTATTGATGTTATCAACCTTCTGCATGAAGCTCTCCTTGGCATAGTCCTCCGCAAAAAGCGTATGCTCCGACGCCTTCGACAGTGTCACATCATACACTCCTTCAGCCAATCCTGACAAGGAAGTGCCTTCAAGAGACGGATAACACCAGCTTCCGCTCGCCTTGTAAAGATTTATATTCTCCACGAACGGAATGATCACATAAGGGAAATCAAGACCTTTGGACTTATGAATGGTCATAACCCTCACGCTTTCTCCGGAAGAAGGAGATGAGATGGAAGGATTCTTCTCCTCCCAATACTTCAGAAAACCTCTCAGACTGTTTCCATTGACCGACACATAGTCCTGCAGATGGTCCATGAAGGACTGGATATGAAGGACCTCACCTTTCCACACCCCGTCAACATCATATCTCTTGATGCTTCTGAACAAGGTTTCCGCCATATCCACCAGACACGAACAGCCATCCGGCAATGTAACATCCATCGTATTTGCAAGATATCCGTTCACGGTATCCTGAGGATTGTCCATGTATGACATCAGAGACACCAATCGTCTGACTGTCATGGAGTTCTTCACCTTGAGAGAATCGTCGGTAACGACTGATATGCCATTATCAATCAGGAAAGTAGCCACACTCTCTCCGATGGCATTACTACGCACAAGCACAGCTATTTCCGACAACAAGGCACCACGTTCACGGGCTTCATTCACAGCTTCCAGAACCTTGTCAAGCTCCGACTTCGAATCACAGAAAGTCAAGGTCACACTACCATTTGCACTCGACTTCCTACCCACCTTCTGCTTGACATCAGAATATATCTTCGACATGGCTCCATCCTTCGACGAACCGCTCATGAGGTCCAGGATTCCTGCTGCAGACTTAAAGAAACAGTTATTGAAGTTCACGACATTCGCAAGGCTGCGATAGTTGGTATCCAGAACCTCCTCCTTATGTCCGGGAAACTTTGACGGAACCGTCACATCAAGCAGTTTCCAATCTGAGCCGCGCCATCTGTATATACTCTGCTTCACATCACCGACTATGAGATTATCCCTATCGTTGGAGTTGCTCTCAAACAGCAGCGGATAGAAGTTATCCCACTGCACAATGGAAGTATCCTGGAACTCATCCAACAGGAAATGCTCATATCTCACGCCAAGCTTCTCATACACAAATGGTGCATCAGAACCGTCGATGATATTTCTCAATATCGTGTTCGAATCATCAATACAAAGGACATTCTTTTCCTTCATGAGTTCCTTGAACGCACGATTCAATTCCCCCGCAACTCCAAGTCCATAAAGCTGTTCATCAAGTATCAAAGCTGTATTGTAGACCTTGAACTCCTGCTCAAACAGAGCACAGAAATCCTGAAGAGGAGACTCGATATACGGTTGCACAAGCGGTAGCAACTTATCCGCCTTGGTCTTGGCAAACCACAGCTCCGGATTCAGAGCCTTGACAACAAAGGTTTCCTTCAACGGCTCCACCCTTTCATTTTCCTGGAGCCCGGCATACACATTGAGGCCCTGAAGAAAGCCTCTGTTGGTATCCTTCAACATGACGCCCTGCTGCTCAGTCAATTCAATGATCCTCCTTGCAGCAGCAACGACTTTTTCACGGAACAGGTTCACAATCTTGCGACACTCAGTCCTGATCTGCATCAACTTTTCCTTTGAATGATCCTCATCCTCGGAAATCTTATACTTCTCCAGCACTTCCTGCCTCTGGACAGACTTGAGACATCTCGCCATCTCCAGAAGATTGGCATCCATGCTGTATCTTCCACCTTGCTCGATCTGCTCGAGCACATTCTCGGTCAGCCACGACAACAGGCCGACATTATCCTCAGTAAGGGAATCCAAGACCCTGTCCACACTCTCCGCAACGAGAGAATCCTTATCCAGCTCCACCTGATAGGATGCGAACTGACCTATCTCACGAGAAAACGCCTTGAGCGTCTGCTGAAAGAATCGGTCGATCGTGCTCACCGCAAATGCACTATAGTCATGCAGCATATCGCTGAGAATAGTTCTCGCCTTCTTCTGAAGTTCGGATCCCGATGCAATCCTTCCCGGCACAAAGAAATCATAATAATCTGAGCCGGACGGATCAGTAGCCAACACATGAAGTTCCTTCAGGATCCTGCCCTTCATCTCGTCAGTGGCCTTGTTTGTAAAAGTCACTGCAAGGATATGCCTGTATGCATAACGGTCCTGACTCTCAAGAAGCAGGGAGATATATTTTCTTGCCAAGGAATAAGTCTTTCCCGAGCCGGCCGAAGCCTTCATTATTTTCAAATTCCTTGTCATCGTCCACAAATCATCTTAAAGTCACAATATGAGCAAACCTTCTCGTCTTCAGTTCGACGGAAAGGCACCTCCAGATCATATATCTCTTCCAGCAATTTCTCCAGATGCTCCATCATCACATCATAGAACTTGCGGCACAACGAATGTGTCTGAGGCTTATCCTTGAACAGATTGGCTGTTGAATATACGGAATTGGCTATTCCCTGACCCTCCACACGCGGATCTGAGTGAAGCAACATATCATATATGAAGAACTGAAGCGCAATCTTCGGTCTCTCCTTGCATGACGGATCGAAGATCATTCCTGCGATATCAATAGCATTGTCGTCGTTGATATTCTCGTCATTCTCCAGCACCTTTCCCGTCTTGTAGTCTACCACACGGATCTCACCGTCCTTCACGCTGTCCAGCCTGTCGATGTATCCCTTGAACTTCTGACCGAATATGGTTCTTGCAACCCTGTTCTCCAGCCCATGCATGACAAAGTGCGGAGCATCGTTTTCCCTGAGCACCTCAAGATCACAACTCAAAGTCTTCCTGACATACTTGACGATGACATCAGCCACCACAAGATTACGGCCACTTATCTCCAGAACATTCATTTCCTTCATGATGAGAGCCTTCACCTTTGCTCGGATCTGCTCATCACGCGACAGCCAGGACTTGATGTATTCCCTGGTCACCATCTTGAGAGATTCTCCTGTCAAACCGTGATTATAAGCCTTCGGATCGAAGAAGAAATCCACATCCATAGCTTCTTCTCCTGTATACAGAGAGCGCATGGTTTCGTGGAAGATGGTGCCGAACATTCCATAGTCCAGCGATTCCGCCACTTCCTCCTCGGCTCTCAATCCTTTCACGGTCGAATAATAGAACTTGGCCGGGCATGAAAGATAATTCTGCAGAGTGGTAGCAGACAAGGCAGTATCCTTGACAGCCTGCACATCCTCCTCTGTCTTTACGATCTCAGCCAGCTGAGCAGTCTTCATGTTGTCATATTTCACGACATATCTCCTGAGAGGCACACCGAAATGATACTCCAACTGCTTGACATATCTGCTTTCCTCACCTGACTTGAGACCTTCCGTACGCGAATCCACCAGCATCCACACATTCTCAGCTCGCGAAATCATGCGGTAGAAATAATAAGCCCATACGGCATCCTGATATTCATATGTAGGCATGCCGAAGCCCTTGCGAAGTTCCGGCGGAACAAAGGACGAGCTTACACTCCTACGTGGGAAAGTTCCTTCATTCGCAGACATGATCACAAGATCCCTGAAGTCCAAAGCTCTCATTTCCAGAGGTCCCATAATCTGAAGTCCACGCAGAGGTTCACCCTTGAACGGCACCGAGACTGAGGCCAGGAGCTGATTCAAAAGTCTGCAATAAGTCACCGGCAACACGGCCAATCCTATCTCCTGCAGCACATTGACACATCTATGATATTCACGCGCATACTCAAGTTCCAATGCCAATGCAGTATCATCGGACAACTTTGAAGCAAGCACCTTCAAGACCTCTTTCTGATATTCAGCAAAAGAATGTATCTGCTCAGGCGACGCCAGCTTGGAGTCCGTAAGCACAGGTCGGAATATTGCAGAAAGCAGAGGGGTCTGAGAAAAATCATCTTCAGGGATGTAATGTCTTGCCTCCGTCCTGATCTTAGCTACTTTTTCCAAAGTCTGCTCGTCAGCAATCTTCCTGAACACCTCACTCGAGAACACATCCCAGACATGCTTGTGATAGAACCAGCACTTCCCTTTCCTGCGAATCATATTGAGCTGGACAGATGCAATATCCGACATCAATGCATACAGCAGACTTCCTGTCATAGGAAGGCCCATAGTGACATTGATATCCCTGACCGCTTCAGGAATAGAATTCAGGACAGGGCGCAGGAGGTTTTCATCAGGAAGCACAACAGCACAGTCAGCCCCAATGAAGGAAAGATCTCCGGAATATCGGCTGACAGCAATTTCACCCAATATATCAGGCAGGCGCTTGGCCTGGCCAATCATGGAGGAGACACTCACCACATTGATCTGCGGCACCTTAACACCTTCAGGATCCCATTGGGCAGCCTGAGGAAACTCAAGGACATTGTCTGCCATGAAGAACGACGACCTGTTCTGCGGATCACGGATCATATCTCCGGACCAATCCCAGCAGAACTGAGCCCTGCCGGCATCACGCAGCTTTCTCAAGAGCATCTTCTCCGACTCACTCAAAGCATTCAGCCCCACAAAGACAAAATCAGAATCAGCCTTGAATACCTCATTGAAGACATCCTCCACGGACTCGGTCTTCAACCTGTCAGAAAGATCCCTGTACACCATTCCCTCGTATGCCATGCCTTTAGCCCTGAGCGCCTGACGGAACGACTGGTAAAGAGGATATAAGATATTCCATATCTGAAGGAAGCGTCCCTTGACATCTGGATTTTCAGTATCCAGCTTCACTGTCAGACGGCCCGACTTATCATTGAAATGACTGATGAAGCCTTCGATCGCAGCCTTCTGGGTGGGAGTCAGATACTCAAAAGTATCCTGAAGCGACTTGTAATCAGATATGTTTGTAAACAGCTGCGACGGGTCGACAAGATACTTGTCCACATCGTTGAAATCAGCGAGAATGACATCACCCCAGAAAACGAACTCATCCAAAGACTCCGCCTTAGGATTCAGAGCCTTGTAACATTCGTACAA
>JAEIGA010011405.1_pt1 | contig 13494 bp, 9 predicted proteins | sample 9270691 | NCBI WGS metagenome assembly JAEIGA01 (sample SAMN17057246, study PRJNA624740) | gut metagenome | biome: biome; isolation source: fecal sample | host: Bos grunniens | place: China: Xizang | collected 2019
AAAGCCTTTTATGAAAATGAGTTATTGGAGTATATTAAAATACCTAATGGAGTTACTTTTATTGGAGATTATGCATTCTACTGTTGCAGCAGTCTGGCAAGCATAACTATTCCTGATAGCGTTACTTTGATTAGGGATGGTGCGTTCTATAATTGCACTAGCCTGACAAGTGTATATTGCAAGCCAACAACTCCGCCAGCTGGAGGTTTTTGGATGTTTGAATATAATGCCTCTGGCAGAAAGATTTATGTGCCTCGCAATTCGGTAAGCGCATATAAGTCGGCGAATGGCTGGGGCGACTATGCGAATTATATTGAGGGGTACGACTTTTAGTGCAGAGCCAGCGCAATAATAATGGCATTCGGGCTTGCACCCTTAATGACATTTAATAACATTTAATGGCAGTGCAGTCTGCGACTGCTGAATGACAAAAACAACATCACCGAGCAAAGTTCTTGCTCGGTGATACCTTTAATTGTCAATTATCAACTGTCAATTGTCAATTAAAATTTTGCGCCAAATTATAAGGGTTTGTAATGGCTAGTAATGGCGAGTAAAGGCCGGTAATGTTGTGCGCAAAAAAATCGTTACTAGCCCTTAATAGCCGTTAATAGCCGTTATTGGCCGTTTGAACAAGATGGTGCGCCCAGACAATTTGCCCACGCAGAGATAAGTCTTTGCGTGGGCGCTATTTTTGTGTAATAAATCTATAATTTTGCGAGGAGGCGCTTGACTGCGGGAATTTTTAAGATAGGGAGAATTGCGTGGGCGGGAAGAAGCCAGCACGCAAAGACTGCGACCTTCGTAAAGAGTCCTGGAATGGCCTCTCGGCGGCCTCGTTCCAATGCTCGAATGCCCGCCTTTGCCAACTTTTCAGGTGTCATCATAACTCCAAAGGCTCTCAACCACTTGCGTTGCTTTACATCAAGTGAATAGAGAGGTGTGTCGACAGCGCCCGGATAGACCGTTGTAACGGTGATGTTATGAGGTCGGAACTCATACCAAAGCGACTGCGCAAAACTCTTCAAATAGGCCTTTGTTGCGGCGTAGTACGACACCGTAATGTAGGGTGTCCAAGCGGTCATCGAAGAGATGATCAGTATGCGACCGCCACCCATCTTGCGCATCTCCTCACCAAAGAGTCTGCACAATTTAGATGGGGTGATGCAGTGGAGATTAGTGATAAACTCCGCCATCGAAGGTTTCGTGTGCAAGAACATTCCAAATTGCAAAATTCCCGCATTGCTAACGAGGGTATCAACCTCGTAGTTGTACTCCTTGCACCACTCGAAAATCTGCTCGGCAGCGTTCGCTTGCGAGAGGTCGGAGTATAGTGCAATTGCTTCTACTCCAAAGCGTTGCTTTATGTCGGCTGCAACCTCCTCGTTGCGTTCACACTGGTTGCTCACAACAATGATATTGTTGCCTTTGGCGGCAAATTGCTCGGCGTAGCAAAGCCCTATTCCTGACGATGCGCCTGTGATTAATGTATATTTCATAGTGCAAAAGTATCTATTTTTTTGGTAAAAATGGTAGCAATTCTCCAAATTTTTCATACTTTCGCACCCGAAAAACAGCCAACGGCTAATTGCCAACGGCTAAAAGCAATAAAATTATGATTGGACGAGGATTATCCGCAGTTGGACTTTTAATCTGCTCAAACTTGTTTATGACCTTGGCGTGGTATGGTCAGGTGATGTTCAAAACCAAATTTGAGCGTATCGGCTTAATCGCTGTGATATTTATAAGTTGGTTGGTGGCATTTTTCGAGTACTGCTTTATGGTGCCGGCAAATCGCTTGGGTAGTATGGAGTATGGTGGCCCATTTTCGATTTGGGAGTTGAAGGTTATTCAGGAGGTTGTATCTCTCACTGTTTTTGCTATCGTGGTGCAGATGGTGATGAAGAACGAGGCACTCCGATGGAATCACCTCGCAGGCTTTGTCTGTCTTGTGTTGGCAGTATTCTTTATATTCAAGAAGTAGTATTCAATTTATATCTAACAAATAAAGGCTGTTGCACAATCTGCAACAGCCTTTATTGTATTAGGTTTGACGACTATTTAACGGTCAACCAAGGACAAGTCTTCTTCGCATAGTCGAGCATATGCGAAGGGTAGTCGGTGCAGTGAATATCTGCGCCCAAAGCCCAAGCACGGAGAAGCGAGTCGTCGCTCTTGCCTGGCCACAAGTTGATAAGAAGGCCCTTGCGGTGAGCACGGTTCATATCGTGGCGAGTGGTTTTGTCGATGTGAGCAGCCATACGCTTTGCACCGATAGCCAAAGCGATAGCAATAGTCTCGTGATTAACACCTGCGCCAGTGATAAAACCAGTCTCTGACTCTGGGAAATGCTCCTTGATATAACGCAATGGGCGTGTGTCGAACGATGTGAATACATAGGTAGACTCTGCTGGCTTTGCCTTTAATGCCATCTTTGCAACCTTCTCAGCATAACCTGAACCATAGAGGAACTCATCGCTATACTTCGAACTCTTCATCTCGATCTCGATGAACAAACCTGGATGATCCTTCATTAACTTCAAAAACTCATCAAAGAAGAAGAGTTTTGAACCATCGTTGAGTGTTACCTCACGCAACTCCTTCTCGGTCATATCCTCGACATGTTTGTCAAGACCAGCAGTGCGTTTGAGTGTGTTGTCGTGCTGCAAAACAATTTTGCCATCCTTTGTGATGCGAACATCAATCTCGAATGCTCTGATACCAGCAGCAAGGCTCTTTTTGAATGTGCTCTCTACATTCTCCATTCCCTCGCCACAACCTCCACGGTGAGCCAAGAGTGTGATTTCTGTTTTCTGTGCAACAGCCTCCATTGAGCAGAGTGCAAGAAGTGCTACTGCAAAAAATCTTAAAGTTTTCATTTGATTTGTGATTAGAATAAGTTAATATAATTTGGTGTTAATATCTAACTTTTAACCAAGGCGTCTTCTCTTCGGCGAATTTTTTCACCTCGATAGGAATGTCGGTGCACATAAAATCTGCTCCGAGGTACGCTCCAAGAACGAAATCCTTGGTTGTGTGTCCAGGCCACAAACTTACTGTCAAGCCCTCTTTGTGAGCCTTTTTTACTGCGTCACGAGTGGTTCCTGACATTGTTGCTCCAATACGGGTTATACCCAACCCCTTTGCCATACGGATTGTCCACTCATTGAGCGGTTTGCTGGTAATCATCAGCAAGTCTACGCCCGGATATTTCTGCTGCAAATAGCGCAAACCTCGATAATCGCTCGATGTGAATACATACTCCGCATCAGCAGGCTTATCCTTCATAACCATAGTGTACAACTGGTCGCAATATGCGTAGAGTCGCTCCTCTGGATACAACTTTTCAGGCTTGGTCTTCATCTCAAACTCAACATACAAACCCTCCTTATCTTTCAACCAATCGAGCAATTCAGGCAGAAATGCAAGTTTGCCACCCTTTTTAGTTACCAATGCACGCAACTCCTCTGCGGTCTTCTCCTCGACAATACCTACGCCATTTGTTGTACGCTCCAAAGTGTGGTCGTGTGTGATAACCATCTCACCATCCTTGGTGTAGCGAATGTCAACCTCGAAACCTCGGTAGCCAGCATCGTAACTCGCCTGAAAAGCGGCCATTGTGTTCTCGTCGAACTCCTTGCGACCTCCTCGGTGCGAGAATACTCTGATCTCCTGCTCCTGAGCATAAGTTGCTACGGTAGAGAGTATAGCCACAGCGCACATCAATGTTTTAATAAGTTTCCTCATAGTATTTTATGTTTAGGTTATTTAACTTCCCAAGCGCCTCCCTTGCCGAAGACCTTCTCGACCAATTCATCGTAGAAACCTCCTCTACGAGCCAAATCAAGCAAGTTCATACGCCAACGCATCAACTGTACGAAAGGCATCATATCCTTCAACTGCTGGCGAGTTACGCCAATGTCTGATGGGTCTGTTGGCGCTCCAACCTTGCGGAAATTCTCCTGCATCTTCTCGAAAGAGTAGACCTGCTTGCGGTATTGAGCCTTCAACAATGGCCAGTGCTTCTTGAACATAAGCAACTGCTCACGCACTGTATCTTTGTCGTTGTACTTGGTTGTAATCTCTCTGTAACCCAACTGCGGCGATACGAAATCCTTGAAGATGTCGAGCGCACGCTGCTGCTCCTCTTCGAGTGAAGGCCAAGCCTCTACCAACTTGTCTACATCGAGGTTGCGCAAATCCATTTCGAGGAAAGCGTCGAAGAAGGCGCACATAGTGAGCGTACCGATAGCAACTTGGAAACCGTGCGACTGTAACTTACCGTTGAAGGTGTGACCTGTCATATCGAGATAGTGGCTAAACAAGTGGTCGGTACACGATGCTGGACGGCTTGAACGAGCAGCCTGCATAGCGAAACCACTTAAAGTCAAGCCCTCGAACAGAGCAGCAATAGCCTCCTTGTCGCCATTTGCTACACCGTCAGGGTTTGCCAACTGCTCATCGAGAACATCTTGCAATACATGCCAAGCCTCAGGTATGAGTGGCTCTGTGCCCATAATGTCGGCAATCATCCACTCGGCACCGCAAGGAATTTTCGCTGCGAGGTCGGCATAACCTGCGGCGGTCATCTCCTTTGGTGCTGCGGCAATAACATCAATATCTGCCAAAATTGCAACAGGAGCAGGGCACTCGAATGTCTGCTTCAAGCCTTCGTAACTGATTGATGCACCAAACGAAGAGTAACCATCAACCGAGGCTGCGGTAGCAACCGAGATATACTGCTGTCCAAGGTGGTGTGAAGCGAGTTTACACAAGTCGTTGATTACACCCGAACCAACCGATACGATGATAGCCCCAGCCTCCTTGGCAGCCTCCTCAACCTCTATTACATAGCACCACTCAGCGTGAAACTCATCTTTCTGAATGATGTGCGAGGTGGTGTTGATGCCTGCTTCAACGAGGTGGTTGTAAACAGCCTCGCCTGCTACACGCCAAGTGTTCTTATCGGCAATGACAATCGCCTTTGCGTCGTTAAACTGCTTTTTGAAAATTGATGGAGTGAGGTGCAAAATGTTGCTCTCCATCTCAAAGACCTTAGTGTCGGTAGCGAGCGCTAAGGCTTTCGCTATGCGTTCCTTCGTAGTCATAACAGGATAATAATGTATTAAATCAATTTTAATTCAGCCTTAATAGCCTCGATTTTTGCATCGAGTTCAGCCTCAACTCGGTCAAACTCTTCGACTGATGGCAACTCCGCCTTCACGCCAAAGTAGAATTTGATTTTTGGCTCTGTTCCCGAAGGGCGTACCGATACCTTTGTGCCATCTTCGGTAATCCACTGCAAAACATTGCTCTTATCCTCAATACCAGGAATTGGCGAAACCTCGCCAGTTACAGTGTTCTTAACCTCCAATGTTTTGTAGTCGTAGATCTCAACCACCTTTGAACCGAGAAGTGCCTGCGGAGGATTTGCACGGAATTCAACCATCATATTCTGGATAAGTTCTGCTCCGTCTTTGCCCTCACGAACAACATTTACCAAACTCTCACGGTAGAAACCAAACTTAACATATAGGTCTTGCAACCACTCGTACAATGTTACACCCTTGGTATCACGGCACCAAGCCGCAGCCTCGGCAGCCAATGAACAAGCCGAAACGCCATCCTTATCGCGCACATAGTCGCCTGCGAGGTAGCCGAAAGACTCCTCACCACCACCGATGTAATTTGCCTTACCCTCGTTCTCGCGGATAATTTTTGCGATATACTTAAAGCCGGTCAAGCAGTTGTAGCACTTCACGCCGTAAGCCTCTGCCACAGCATCAGGCATCATCGAAGATACGATGGTCTTTACAACATAGTCGCCATTCTTGATGCGACCACTCTCTGCCCAACGGGTGAGTTGATAGCACATCAAAAGCACCAAAGTCTGATTTCCATTCAAGAGAATATATTCGCCCTTGGAGTTGCGGAGTGCCAAGCCAATACGGTCAGAATCGGGATCGGTTGCCATTGCGAGGTCTGCCTGCTCCTTCTCTGCCAAGTCGATAGCCATCTTCATAGTTGGACGGTTCTCTGGGTTTGGCGACTCTACGGTTGGGAAATTACCATCGAGTACGGTCTGCTCTGGAACGGAGATAACATTTGTGAAGCCAAAATTCTTCAACGACATAGGGGTAAGACGCACACCTGCACCGTGGAGTGGGGTGTAGACAATCTTCATATCGTGGAAACGAGCCACACTCTCTGGCGAGAGTTGCAACTCCTTGATTTTTGCGAGGTACTTCTCGTCGAACTTCTCGTCGAGGATGGTGATGTTCTCGGCATTCTTACCTGTCAAAACCTGCGATACCTCGGTGATCTTCTCGACCTCTTTAATGATGTTTACATCGTGTGGAGATGTAACCTGTGAGCCATCGCTCCAATAAGCCTTGTAACCGTTGTACTCCTTTGGATTGTGTGAAGCGGTAATCATAACGCCCGATTGGCAGTTCAACTCACGGATTGCGAATGAAAGTTCAGGGGTAGGGCGCAACTCGTCGAAAAGGAATACCTTAAATCCGTTCGAAGCGAAGATGTCGGCAACATGCTCGGCAAAGGTGCGAGAGTTGTTGCGAGAGTCGTGAGCAATGGCAACACGAATCTCCTCGCCGGGGAAATTGATTTTGAGGTAGTTTGCTAAACCTTGTGTAGCAAAACCTACCGTATAGTTGTTCATTCGGTTGGTACCTGCGCCCATAATACCACGCAAACCGCCAGTACCAAACTCCAAGTCCTTGTAGAAACTCTCGATAAGTTCCTTTGGATCGTTGTCAATCAGATTTTGCACCTCTCGGCGTGTGGCCTCGTCAAACTCTGCGCCAAGCCATTTTTCGGCCTTTGATGCAACTAATTGCTGTAAGTCGTTCATAATTTTAGAATTGTAAAATTTATTTGTATTTTTTTTGTGAATGCTTTGTTTTTTATCTCTGCAAATATAGTGTTTTATTTTTTAATATAAGTAAATCTTGGGCTAAAAAATACAACTTAGAAAAATCTTTTTTCTCCATAAGAAATAATAATTAAAAAACAATAGTTGCGCCATTTTTTTTTCCACAATTTTATTTCCACCTTTGCGATGTGAAACAATACGACATGTGTTGTTTGATGTATATTATCAACCCAAATTGCTTATACTCAACGATTTATGCTTGCAACTGCTGCGACATATAATGATGCTTGGCAAAATTGCCTTACCGAAATAAAAGCGAAAACCTCGGCAGAGGAGTTTGCCAAGTGGTTTTTGCCTATTGAGCCGCTCGATTTCGTAGAGGGGCGACTTCGTGTTAAGGTGCCAGATCGCGACTTTGCAAGAATGATTGAGAATAATTACAGCCAGGTGTTGAAGCCGATTATTGCGCAACTTTTTGGCCGTGATACTCGCCTTTTCTATGCTATTCCAAAGAACAATCACCCGATTGCTGTGTCGAGTGAAAGTACTGCTACGATTACGGAGCAAACTTTCAGTCAGCAGACCGACACCTCAAATATACGAAATCCTTTTGTAATTCCAGGCATAAATCGTCTGCGAATTGAGCCGCAACTCAATAAAAATTACACTTTCGACAATTTTATCGAGGGTGAGTGTAATCGTTTGGTGCGCTCGGCGGCGATGTCTGTGTCGGTAAATCCGGGTAGCCATACACCATTCAACCCGCTCTACATCTATGGAGATTCGGGATTGGGCAAAACCCACGTGGCTCACGCCATTGGTAATGAGGTGTGTCAGCGCTTCCCAGAGTTGCAGGTTTTGTATGTTGCGATGAGCAAATTTCAGGCTCAATTCCAGGCTGCAACCCTAAATCACGATGTTCCGAACTTTATTCACTACTATCAGGCAGTTGATGTCTTGATTTTGGATGATATTCAGGAGTTGTCGGGTAAGCCGGGTACGCAAAATGCCTTCTTTAATATCTTTAACCACTTGCAGATGTCGGGTAAGCAGTTGGTGCTTATTTCGGATAAGCCACCAGTGGAGTTGAAGGATATTGAGGAGCGACTCCTCACCCGTTTTAAGTGGGGTTTGTCGGCTGAAATTCGCATCCCGGACTACGAAACAAAAATTAAGATTATTCGCACAAAGGCTAATCAACTCAATGCCAATATCCCTGATGAAGTAGTTTCTTACCTCGCAGAGCATATCTCGGCAAATATCAGAGAGATAGAGGGTGCAATTTCTTCGCTCGTGGCTAACGCTACATTTATGAACAAGCGCATCACTATCGCCCTTGCAAAGGAGGTCTTGAAGGTCTATGTTTCGATGTATCAGAAGGAGATAACAATCGAGCATATTATCGATACCGTATGTGCCGAGATGAATGTCGATCGTGAGCGTTTGAACTCGTCGGAGCGAACTCGTGAGGTGGCTATTGCTCGCCAGTTGGCAATGTTCCTTGCGAAGAAGCATACCAAGCAACCGCTTACTAATATAGGTGCTGCAATTGGTGGTCGAAATCACGCAACGGTGCTGCACTCGTGCAAGACAATCTCGAACTTGATGGATACCGAGAAGATGTTCCGTCAGCAGGTTGAGCATATCGAAAAGATGATACTTTCGTAATAGGTCCCTATTTCGTGGGTATATAGGAGTAATTCGAGTATTCGGATTACTCTTTTTTTATGCTGTTGTACGGCGTAGATGAGAAGGCTTTGTCGATGTGATTTATTTTTGTTAAAAAATAATAGGCGAAAACTGAATTTTGTATTGAAAAAATTACTATAATTGCATTATGAAACTTTTTGTTATAAATTTTAACCCTAACAAAACATTAACAAACTAATTTCTACAATTTTTAACTTTTTTTATTCAATTATTAACCAACTTTTTAACTAACAAAACATTACAATTATGAAGGCAAGAAAATTTTTTGCGTTTGTAGCCGGAGCAGCAATGCTGTTTGCGGGATGGGGATGTACTCCAAATGAAGAGGGTGAAGGTGCAACTTCCGAGCCTCTTGTGTACGAATTGTCGCAGAATGCTATGGCCCTGCTCTCTTCGGAGGAGAAGACAGCAACTGTTGAACTTACATCGAATGGTTCGTGGAGTGTTGTAGTTCCGGAGGAGCACAGCGACATCGTTGTTACTCCATTGAGTGGTAAGGGTAATGCAACAGTTACCGTTACTGTCCCTGCATACGAGGGTGATCGTATTGTTACTTTGCTCTTCAACTTCTTGAAGAAAACCACCTATCCTGGTGTAGGTGTAATTGAAGAAGATGAGGACCTTACATTTACTATTAGCCAGAATGCAGCGGGCGTAGCAACTACTCAAATTGCAAACTTGGTAGCAGGTGAGAGCGTAACAATTAGCGGATTGATTGGCGCAAAAGGCTCAAAGGCTTCTATCTTGACTGATGCTACTGGTTCTGTAGTTCTCTATGGTGTAACCAACCACGAAGTAGGTACACGATTGATGGTTACCGGTAAGCCTTTCCATCATCAGGGTTACAAGACAAATGCTTTGCAGTTTGATCCTAAGGCATCAGATGGTCCGGCACAAATCGAGGTGCTTTCGACAGGTAATACTGTTGCTTACAATCCTCAGGTTCTTACTGGTGAGGCGGTTGATAAACTTGTAGGCAATGATGTAGTTTGCTCGGAGGTGCAGTTTGAGGGTACTGTCGTTATTGGTACGTATGCTAATGTATCGATTGAGGGTGCAAGCAAGCAGGCTTCATTGTACTATGTTAATGTGGCAGATTATAAGGTTTACGACGGCGTAAAGGTTGTTGTAAAGGGATATGTTACTGGTACATACAACTATTTGAATGTTCTTCCATACTCAGTTGAGACAACAGAGACTATTATTAGTTGTGCAGATATTACCTCAGTTTCTGCTGCTGGTGTAACTGCTGCTACTGCTACTTTCAGAACTTTGAATGTAACCGGTGCGGTAAGCGTATCTTACGATGGTGAGGTTGTGGCAGAGGCTTCGGTTGATGGTAACACTTTGACCTACACTGTTAACGCTAATAGCGGAGAGGAAGGTCGTGATGGTTGGATTAAGTTGTCGGCTGATGGTGTAGAGAAGACCGTTAAGGTTTCGCAGTTGGGCTCAAAGCCTGAGACTTATCCATACGCAGAGAGTTTTGCGACAAGCCAGGGTAAGTTTACTATTGAGAATGTATCTCTCGCAGAGGGTATATCTTATGTATGGTCGTACGACGCAACAAATAAGTATATGAAGGGTAGTGCCTACAATAATAATGCTGCTCATGCAGCAGAGAGTTGGTTGGTATCTCCAAAAATCAATATGACCGGTGCAACTACTCCTGTACTTACATTTACACACCTTGTTAATAAGTTGGATGCAGGTACTCCTGCTGAGTGCTTCACAGTTAATGTTAAGGAGTCTACTGCAACTGAATGGACCGTACTCGAAATTCCTCAGCACGGTAAGAACGATGGTTGGAATTGGGTAGAGTCGGGTGATATTGACCTCTCTGCTTATGTAGGCAAGACTATTCAGATTGGCTTCAAGTACACTTCGACAGCCGAGGCTGCTGGTACTTGGGAGGTTAAGAATGTGAAGGTTGCCGAGAAGGGTTCTACTGATGTTCCAGTTGTGCCAGGGGACTATAACTTTATCTCTGATGCTCCGTTTGTAGATTCGACTCAAAACTATACTGCTGACGGAACAGCAAATGGCTCTAAAATGAGTGGCTTCAAGATTGGTACAGGTAGCCTATCCGGTTACTTCGCATCGCAGCCTGTTGCCGTAGAGGGTGATGTAACTTTGGAGTTCTATGCTGTTGCTTGGAAGGGTAAGAGTGCAACTTTGTATGTTCGTAAGCAGGGCTCGACTGACCTTCTCGGCCAGTTCACTTTGAAGGCAAATGATGGCGCAACAAGCTCCTCTCCGTATACAATGACGGTTACTGATGAGGATTACTATTCGGTAGAGGTTTCAGGTGTTACTGCTAATACGGTATTTGAATTTGCAACTGACGCTTCATTCTCTAAGGTAAATAATAGCTCAAGTGGTCGTGCAATCGTTGTAGGTGTTCATATCGTAGGTGGTACTCCATCGACTCCTGATACTCCGGTAACTCCAGAGCCAACACCAGATCCAGAGCAGCCAGGTCAGGGCGGTGGCGAAGGTGGCGAGACACCTGCAATAGGCAAGTTTGTAGAGGTTACTGCTGCACCTGCTGATTGGAGCGGTAAATATCTCATCGTATTTGGCAATAATGCTCACGGAACAGTTAGTGGTAAGGATCTTATTTCAACATCAGCTGTTACTATCTCTAATAGTGAGATTGTGGCAACCTCTGAGCTCCTTAACAATGCAGCTGTTACAGTAGCAGCATTGGATAGCAATTACAGTGTTCTCTTGCCTTCGGGTAGCTATCTCTCGAATGCAAAGAACTCGTGTGCAACATCGACATCGGCTTATGCTTGGACTTTTGAGTTTACGGAGAATGGTGTGAAGATGTATAACTCAGTTCCAGTTGCGGATGTTACCTATATTCTTTATAACAATAGCAATAATTATTTCCGTTGTTATGTAGAGAAGAATGGTCAGGCGGGCTATACTCTTCCAAAACTCTACAAGTATGTAGCAGAGTAATCTGTGCATAATTTTAATCCAAGGCAGGCTGATTACCTGCCTTGGGTACTAAATTAATTGCAATTAAAAATTGACAATTGACACACTTTTGAATACATTGAAAAACATATTCTCTGCAATTAGGAGCATCAACCGTAGCGTAGTTGCTATGTTGGTGCTTACACTCTCTTTTATGGGGTGTGCGGTGGTAGATGATTGGTCGCCATACGAATCTATTGCTACTATATCTGCCAAGATATTGGATTATCGTGAGACTACTTTATCGGGCGCAACAACTGGCGAGCCTTCGTATAAGTGGACTTTGGAAGTGTTGCAGGGTGGGGAGTTCTGCTCGGTGGTAAATCGATTTGGAACTGTTGGAAATCCTTTCGCTCTGAAATTCGACAAGAATAGTGGCGAGACGGAGCGTATGGCTCAGGTGAGTATAACTTTTAGCGACGGCTACACCAAAATTTTTACTATTCGCCAACTTGCCAAAACCAAAAATCCCGACTACGACAAGGCGTGGGGCGAGCAACCCGACTATCAAGAGGGTGTGTCGCTTGTTCATAAGACCTACTATACCACTCTTTCGGATGGTAGGCGAGTGCGCAACTTCTCGGTATGTTACGATACGGACAAAATATGCTCCCGTTGGGTGGCATATCCAGCACACCCGGTCTACACTTCGGGACGAAGTTATAAAGTTGGTGGTACTACCGCAGGTCGTACAAATGCGTGGGCTTTTGATGATGCGGTAACGCAGTATAAATATAGTTCAAATTGGAGCACAGCATACGAGATTGTGAGTACCTATCTCGCAGGAAAAGATGCTTATGACACCTACACCGAGCCGATTATTCCGCAGTCGAAGCAGGCGGATATTCGCTTCAATAGTGGCATAGGTGGCGGTTATGCTCGTGGACATATGCTCCCATCGGCAGACCGTTACAACACTTGGAACACAAATGCGCAGACTTGCTACTCGACAAACATTATGGCGCAGGACTACGACTTTAATAGTGGCTCCTGGGCGGTTTTAGAGAATAATGTGCGTACAAAAATTTGCTCTGATACGCTATTTGTTGTTGTTGGAACGCTCTTCGAGAAGAATAAGACCGTAAGTAAGAATGGTCGCACCATATCGGTGCCATCGCACTGCTACAAGTTGTTGCTGCGCACCAAGAAAGGCTCAACTGGCAAGCATATTAGCGAGATTACCTCGGCCGACGAGTTGATGTGCATCGGTTTTATCTTTGAGAACAACTCGGCTGCCAAGGATACTTCGTTGAAAGATGCTGCGGTGTCGGTAGCGGAGATTGAGCGTCGCACCGGCGGTTTAGAATTTTTCAGAAATCTTCACCCGACGATTGCTGGCGAGGTGAAGCGACAGTGTGATTTTTACAGTTGGAAATTTTCAGACATAAACAATAATTAACCTATGAAAAAACTACTTTTATCAGTATGTTTGGTTGGCGCAATGTTGGTGGCTATTGCGCAGAAACCCTACAAGGTGGTATTCTACAACCTCGAAAACTTGTTCGATACTATCAATGACCCGAACAAGAACGACGAGGAGTATCTCCCTGAGGGTGCTCGCAAGTGGACAACCTACCGCTACAACCAAAAGCAGGCTAATATGTCGAGAGTTTTGTTCGATATCGCAGCCAAGGATAAGAATTTCCCAACCGTAATTGGTGTGTCGGAGATTGAGAATCGCCTCGTGTTGGAGGATTTGCTTGCAACCCCAAAGTTTGCACGCACAAACTATCGCATTGTACACTACGACTCGCCTGACCGTCGTGGTGTGGATTGCGCATTCTTCTATCGTCCCGACCAATTCCATTTGGAGGGCTCGGAGGCGCATCGCATCTCATTCCCTGGTCGTCCGAACTTCCTCACTCGTGATTTGGTGGCTATGTGGGGCAAAATCGAGGGCGAGCCAT
>JAEIGA010011406.1_pt1 | contig 13492 bp, 12 predicted proteins | sample 9270691 | NCBI WGS metagenome assembly JAEIGA01 (sample SAMN17057246, study PRJNA624740) | gut metagenome | biome: biome; isolation source: fecal sample | host: Bos grunniens | place: China: Xizang | collected 2019
GGTATCCCTGACGCCTACATTATGGAGCGCGGTGGATGGTCAACGCCTCATGTCATGCAGAAAGTGTACCGTCATGCGCTCGCAGATAAGGTCGACCCGATGGCTCTAAAAGCCGTCTCAGCGTTCCAACAAACATTTCAACCAAATACCCATGTCAAATAAAAAAGCCCCGCAAAACGCCAAATACAGCGCCTTACGGGGTGCTCTACTGCCGGCAGCGGGGGTCGAACCCGCACATGGTCGGCGTGTATACGTACGTATAGCGGAATCGTGTCAAAATATGTTCCAAACCAATAAAAAAAGAGCGGACCGTAGCCCGCCCATATCGTGAAAAACGTTCGCGCGTGTTGACGTTCTTCTCACTGTATCATGTTGCCGTCCTTGTCAAAGACGTGGTAGCCGCTCCAATTCGATGCGCATGCCTTTGCGTTCTCCAACTTAGCAAACGCACCCTTCTGCGTATCCGCCTCTGCCCATGATTTCCGCACTCTGTAGATCTGCGGTTTATCATCATACGTGGTAGACTCGGAAAGACTCGCCTTGAATTTGTTCCACTTGTCAGAATTTCCGACTGCTCCCCATCCACTTACTGCCGGGCACGCCTTGCCATTTACGTCAAAGTGTCTGATGACGTTCGCCTGCTTTACTCCGTACTCATTCATCAGATACTTAACGAGGACCCTTGCCGCTGTCACTGTCGCATCATAGAACATCCATCCGTCACTTCCCTTATGAGTGCAGAGCTCAATGCCGATAGAATTGGAATTCTTGCACTTTCCATAGAACGTTCCGCCACGATCGGACTGCTTTCCGCCGCCGCAATGCCAGGAATAATATCGCTTGAGGTCAGGATTGTACTGCCATATCTCGCCGTTCTGACTGACGAAGAAGTCAGCGGAAGCGCTCCTGTTCCCGCCGTTGAAGTAGTCGATATTGTTCTTTGCCGTGCCCTCTGCGCCTGTGTAATGGATGACGATGTACATTATAGGATCACTTCTTTTGGACACATTGTAGCCCTTGAAATTGGGATTCTGATTAATGTGCGGTATGGTCTGCGCCTGTTCCGTGCCGTCCGTTTCGGTGGCATAGCAGTTTGCATCGAATCGGTACGTCTTCCCATCAATGGTCTTCGTGCAGTTGCACAAGGCCTTGCCAGATTCATCAAGGTAACATTTCTTGTCCTTGTATTCGAGCCATCCTGTGAGCATGACGCCATCGGTCGGATTGAGGTAATACCAGTATCCGTTCACCTTTGCCCAACCATGCACTCTGTATCCGTCAGCATCGAAGTAGTACCATTTGCTGTCAATCTTCTTCCAACCAACAGCCCACGAACCGTCTGAGAACTGATACCACCATCCCTTTGCGTTGTGTACCCATCCTTCCGGAACCGTACCGGTATACGGAATGTCATACGTCCACTTGTTTCCGTTCTGGGTGACGGTCAGTTTCTTGTTAGCCGCCGTCATGGTGATTTCGTGGAATGGTCTGAGGCAGATAAATCCTTTGTTTTTGCAGTAGAGTGCGCCCCAGTGGGAGAACTCGTCCCCGCCGATGCCTGTTCCATACGCCTCCGCATGATTGTACCAACAAAGTTCTGCGCCCAAATCTGCCAGTCGGTTTGTTGCCTCTGTTGTACATGCGTTACCGTGATGCGGAATCTTAAACACCTTGATCGTACCGTATTTGTTGGCAAGATAGGAGTTAATGGCGTTGATGGTGTCGCCGCTGGTCATGTAGTAGAAGTCAGGGAAATAGCACACCAGTGAAGTGTTATTCACTTGGTAATCCACATTCTCGGAAGACCTTACACTTCTCCGCCAAATATCGCAGACAATCGTGCCGACATTGATTCTTGTGTTCTTATCGGCTTCGGGATAGACGATAGTCTTCTTAAGGTTCTTCGCCTGCGCTATCCTCTGCATGGCCCTTGAATAGTCATCCCTTGCATCGGAATCCCTCAGTTTGTTGAGGTCTGACGGAGGTGGACAATAGATCTTATCTACCACTAAGGATGAATCAAGCAGCAGTTTCATTCCCCTGTCATGATCATAATGCCAGTGGGACAGAATATAGGTGATATTGGTAATGCCGTGATTCTTACAGTACCTTATCGCCTGATCACAGAGAAAGTCTTCACCACCATCGATGATGATGCAGTTTTTGTTATCGTCATGGATGACTTGGCAGTCGCCTCTCCGATAAGCATAGGACTTTTGCGGCATGGATGGAATCCAAATGGTAATCTTACTCACTCAGCATCACCATCCTTTTTGTATGTAAGGGAACTTATGCCAAGGATTGACCCCAAGAAGATATGGACAGCAAAAACAGAATTGTAAATCTGGTCTGCATAAGGCAGTCCCCACTCAGCCGCAAGCGATTTGTACAGGACTGCGATTGCAGGCAGAAACAGGATCGTGACCCACTTGAGAACGTCGTAAACTTTGTCGGGTAATTTCATATGTTTACTCCTTTACAGAAAATTGTGTGAATCCAGTAGACGGTTGTAAGTGTCCTTGATATTCTGCGCCGCCATTACCGTGCGGCTGTTGCGGAAGTCGGGATGCTCCTTGCAGAACTTATCGTAATTGTCAATATCTTCCAGTGTCTGATCGAAATACTCTTTCGAGTGCTTAACGCCGTTGTAAATCTCGTCATTGAACCGCAGGATATGAGTCCGTGCAAGTACAGCATCCCGCTCGTCCATTGTTTCCTTCAGCGCTGAGACCTTATCCGTAAGCCCATCAATGGCTTTCACGGTCTTGTCGTTTTTCGTGTGCCACAGGGACAGTTTATCGACTGCCCACTGGATGAAGGCAAGGATGCCCCCGCCTAAAAGAATGTTGATTAATTCCATTGGCTCATATCCTCATGTGAGAGAACAGCCGAACTGCCCTCTGGTTAATGCTTACAAGTAATGGCTGTTTCCTCTTGCACTCAGCGAACGACAAGCATCCATGCTGATTCCCACGTTGTACACCGTGTTCTGCGTGTTACTGGACATTTAACCGACATCCCAAGTCAGCACCATGCCCCCGAACGCCTTACGGACTATCGGCAGGTCTGTTCTTTAATCCCCTATAGGGACGATTACAAGTCTGCCATATTCTGACCGTGGCAGGCGGTTATCCAACCCACTAATGCCCATATTGCCACAAATATGATGCCGTAGAGGGTTTTTATTGCGGTCATAATGTCTTGAGCCATGCCGTGATTTTGGGCACGTAGAATAGCGCATATCCGTCTGCATTGGGATGGATGCCGTCACCGCTCAGTGTGTATGCGCTTGCCAGTGCTGAGATGTATCGCAAAGGCGGAGTTTGTGTGTTGAGGTCGCAATAAGGGATGCCCCACTTTTCGCAACATGCTTTTGCTATTCCGTAATAGGAATTTGCCCCGTCCGTTGACTCAAATCCCCCATAGCATTTGTGAATAAAAATATACCCAATCTTTGCAGTGGGGAATCTTGCGATAGCACTCTTGAGCATCTGTTCAAACGCACCTGCAAAAGTGGATGAGTCAAGTGTTGCCGTATATCCGCTTGAGATTGTTCCCAAAGATACGGACAAATCACAATCATTGATTCCACCCTCAAAGATGACATAATCCGCATCTGAGCGCATATCTGATACAGTTCCGCTGATGCAATGATGACCACTGACATTAGCTATAGTGCCGCCGCTCATGCCTACATTTTGCACGGTCATGCCGTTGTTTGTGCCTATCTGTGTTACATATCCACCGTTCGCATCGGGAGCATGGCAAATTGAATCGCCATTAAAAGATGCAATTTTGCCGCTTAAAGGATTACTCACTCCGATTTCTCCTGTTCCCAAGACTAATTCGCCTGTTTTTAAGTAACCATACTTGCCCGAAGGGATGTCAGCAGATGTTTCAATGTCCGTGTTTAAGAGGTTGATTTTGGTCACTCCATCGATTGTTATCTTGTTTACACCCATTGAATCACCTCCTTACGTTGATACCAGTTTTTCAAGTTTGAAACTATACGTAGCATTGCCGCCGTTTCTTATTTCGATTTTTAAACCCCATTGGTTTTCGTAACAAACAAACGGGAATCCTGTTCCATCATCTGTGTCATCCCACAGGTTCACGTTTCCAAAATAATAAACTCCCCAATTACTGTGCTGTGATGTTTCGCAAGTATACGTTGTGCCATTAAGCGTGACTCTATATGTCTCGCCTGCGCTGATGGTCATACCAACAAGATCCTCGATGATTGTTTCGCTGTCCCACAACTCAATACTGCCGTCGTATAAAACAGTCCAATCACCGCTAGGAGTAGGTGTGGGCGTGTATGAATACCATGTCGTGCCGTCTAACTGTGCCAACGTTACTGTCTTATTGCCTTTTGTCGTGGGAGTCGTTGCAGTAATAGCACTGCTTATGAACGAATCATCATAGTAGGCATACTCTGTTTCCGTTGTTTCGTCTTCGTACTCAAAATACAACGTATGCCTAGTTGCTGACGGAGCGGCTGACTGTGCGGATGTAATGACCAACTCTGTGCCGTAGGTGTTTGCAACTTCCGTCATGGATGCACCATTTTGGACGTTGACCGTTACCGCTGAGTAGCCATCTACGTTGTCATCCTGTGCGGAATAACTGCCGTTAAGCGTGATGGTTTTGGTAGTGAGGTCACTCGCAATAGCGGCAATCAAATCCGCAAGGTCATCACTGTTCGCTCCCTGTGGGACGGTTACGCCTTTGGCGGCAATAGCGGTCAGAGCATCAGCCACATTTCCGCTGATTCTCGTGATTTCGCTTTGTATGCTCATTGACTCACCTCCTTAAATGGCGGCAAGTGCTGTTTCGATGTCATTGGTAAGGCTCACCGTGCCGCCTGTGGTATGCCCCGCGGGGACTGAGTACGATGTTGTGGTAAGGCCGTCAATGGTAGCCGCAATAGCACCATTATTCGGCATTGTGCCCTCGATCTGCTGTGCCGCCCCGTTGACATTGGTGTGGACATTGACTCCCGCGAGGACATTAGCCGCTACGCCATCATCCCCAGTCGTGTCTCCATATTGAGCAGGAATCGGTGCGACTGTTACCCGTGACAGTACTTTGCCTGTTGTTGGTGTGATGTTCTGAGATGCTGTTGTGGGAGTTGCTGATTTGGTTTCCAGTACGATACCGACCGCACCCGATCCGCTGTGATGACCTTCGGGAATCGTGTACGACTGGTTTCCGGTTGTCGCATCGAGAGTTCTGCTTACAGTGCCGTTTTCGGGCATTGTACCAGGAACAACATTCCCCTCATCATCCACGATTATTTTGTTAGCAAGAACGTCCGCCGCTCCTGCTGTAACTGAGGATACGTCCTGATATGCCGCAGGAATCGGAGCGACAGTAACACCTGACAATCCATAATATCCGCTGTCAGCAGTCACACTCTGCTGTGCCTTGGTGGGTGTTACGGACTTGCTCTGCAGGTTGTAGTTGCCGCCGCCGCTTACGCCGCTTACAGTACCCGATCCGTCATGGTAGCCTGCAGGGATCGTGTATGTATCACCTTCCTGCACTTGTGCAGATACCGAACCCCTGTTGACGATGCCGTCATATTCATCTGCGAGTTGTGTCAGATTATCCGTGCTTGTTCCGATGCCAAGAGCAACCGCTTTGGTTCTCAGTTTGTTTCTAGCCGACTGGATGCGGCTGAGTTCTGTTGCAACGCTCATATCTTTCTACTCCTTATATGGTCTGCAAAAGCGCTTCTATGTTACCGACTTCCGTATACACAGCCGCCGCCGTGATTGGATGCGTGTTGTCCTGCTCCACCTTATTTGCCTTTACCACTGACAGCAAGCCTGTGGACGTAACTGCCAAATCTTCGCCTACGATGATGCCGCCAAGGCTGTATTTTGTGGCAGGATAGAGGTCAACTCCCCCACCACCTCCTCCGCCGCCATCAGCTCCTCTCGGCACTCCGATGGTCAGAACTCCGTCTGCATATTCGGCTGTTGCTTGAGAACCAGGTGGAAGAGTCACCGCTTCGGCAGTCATTCCTTCCCACTCTTCTTTGGCGTCATTCAGCGCAGAGATTGTCTGATCAATCACTGACTGCTGTTCGGGAGTCGGCGCTTCGTTTGCGCGGTCAGGTCTAAGCCTATTCGGGATGCGGAATTTATACACTGTACGCCCAAAATCAGCACCAACATGATACAAAAAAGCAAAAACGTCTTTTCCCTCGGATATGAACTGATGTGGAATCAGCACACCGTCAGCATTACCAATCATGGTCACGGATGTTCCCGAACGTTCGGAATTGCTGAAATCCACCTCATAGACTTCGGGAAGTTCTACGCCCTCAATCTTGAGAACAAGACCATAGTCCTCTTTAACGATGGGGGAAGTGACAGAATAACCTCTGCCACTTGCCACCGCTCTAATAATCTTGGAAGTATTCATGCGCTACCTCCTTATGTCGTGTAAAGACTCTTCATGCCGTTCAGCACTGATGCCATTGCCTCTGCCCCTGTTCCGATCGAGAAATTGGAATGTTTGCCGCTCTCGATGACGTTCCAAGATGTTTCGAACGTGAATCCGTTGATGTCGTTATCCCTCGCATACGCTGACGCCGTGCCTGTAGTGGAAGATGTGCCAGTGTATCCGTAAATATTGGCACTTCCAATCTCCCTCACTTTCTGCCAGTAAGGAATGACTTCATTGACTGCAAGCAGATATTTTTTCTTAGTATCCGTTCCATTTCCAAGCAAACAGGAAATTTCATCCGTAAAATTGGAGTTGTGCCAGTCAAGGTAGAGCACACAGGGATGAGCATTGAGCCAATTCTGCACAACCTTTGTTTCGTTCTGGTCAGCTGGAGCAAGACCTGAGAAATCACTTCCAGGATTTGTCTGTGTCCAGTTGTCCGAATCGAAATTGCGGTTGATGTTCACGCTGTTCTCGTTGACTCTGCTGTTATTGGTGTATCCCCACGGACAGACAATCGGAATTACTCTGAGCGTCACAAAATTGATTACATCCGCAAGCCTATAATCATTCTCGCAGAGTGCTTTGCAGAGTCCGTACAAGGACATTACCGCAGACCGCTCATAGCCATGTATCCCTGCCGTGATAAGGACTGTGGGTTTGGTAATAGCCGCATCCTGCGACCTCTGACCATTTTTTGAGTTGTAATTTCCAGTGGAAAAAACATACTCATAATTGGAAAACGTTCCAGTGGTCAGTGTGTTTTTGGTCACATAATCAGAGTGTGCGGTGACGAGCGCATCGAACAGCGCAAACACTTCTGCCGCTGTACTGACGAGAGATACATCGTCATTGCTGACGTAAAAATCACCGTCAACACTGGCGAGTTTTGCGAATTTATCTCCTACTGCCTTGGAGTCGGCAGGTTTCCACTGGATTGATAAGGATTCATCTGTCGGCAGAAAGAATTTAAATGCCGCTTTGATTGTTTCACGCTCGGATTCGTCAATAGCGTTGCCGTCCTTGCGCTTGACCTGCCCGATGACCACACCCGCATTTGAGGGGAACGTAACGACTGTGTTCGCGTTGTACCACCCAAGTCCCTTAATCATTGTAGTGGAGGATACGGGCAGTTCTGTGTATGCGTTAAACGCGAACAGATAATCATCGTCCGTGAACGTTCCTGCCTTGCGAGTGGCAGTTGTGAGCGAGCCACCATAAGCACACGCAGGATCAGTGGTAAGCGTGTTATTTTCAAGACTGCGGTATTTCCCAATGGTCAGCGTTGATGCACCTGCCGCTGAACTGTCTACAAAAGTTGCACTCAGGTCATCACGCAGAATATCAACATCGCCTTCCAAGCCTTCCACTGTGGAAACGGCGATATTGACAGACTCAACCACTTCATCGAGGTTGTATCCGTCATATTCGCTTGCCCAAGTGTTTGTTTCTCCATCCAGTGCAATGCCATTCTTGACGGCAAAAATCTCAGTTCTGAGAATCTGCTGACCGACAACCATCTTGAACTGCGCTTTAAGATTGCCCGACTTTGCCAGTGCCGCCTGCGTCAACTCGGACATCACGCCCTTGATTGTTCCAGTGCGGTCGGCGTTGTCTACATCCACGACACTGCCAGTCACCTGTACGCCTACGTTATCGGGGCGGAGGATGGTCAGCGTTACGGTGGCATTTTCGTCTACGGGATAGTCAATTCCATGCTGTACGATGGTTGCCTTAACATATCTCGTCTTGGAATCCAGTGCTATTGCTTTGACAATCCCTTGAGTCTGGTCATGGTCGATGACATCCAATACAAGGGATGTAATTACATTTTCAAGTGCCATCTAACCACCTCCTTACACCGAATTGCTCGAAACATATTCGACTTTAATCTGAACCTTGACCACCGCCTGCTGACTAAGGTGCTGATTCCAGATGGTAAACTCCATGTTGTTCCCGTCAATCCATATCTTAGGCATCACGCACCATCCTGCGTTCTTGCCGTTCGTGTCATCGTTGAGCACTCGGAATCCCTTAATTCCTGTCGGTGTATATCCAGCTTTGGCGATGGACTTCGTGGCGCTGTATGCCAGGTTAGCGCCGATGCCAATAGCGGTATACTGCCACGTATCATCGATGTGTTCGGGCATGTGCGCTTCGAGGTCGTCAACTCTGCCTTTGATGGTATCAATATCACCTTTGATACTCACAATATCCGCAAGCCTCTCGACTGATGTGATGGAGATGCCGTCAAGGTGGACTGCGTACAGCGGAAACTCCACCAGTGTGTCACCTTCCGCAATGGATCCTGTCGTGTATGCAGGCGTAGCAGGATTTGACGCCGCCGGCGTTCCGGTCTTCACTGCAAGGCCCATGCTCTCGACGCCCGTGCCGCTGTTCTTCGTGTACTGGGCGACAATGAGGTCTTTCCGCAACATGCCCTGTGAGCCGTTGGCAATTGTCAGCGATTCAGTCACGCCGCTCTCGATTGATGCCGTACAGCCCTGTGCGACCATTACACCGTCCGCAATCTGCACCTCAGTGGCAGAGATGACCGTAGCAGCAAGGTTCGAGCCGACACCAAGGATGTGGATACCTTCACCGAATATGCCGATGTATGTATTTCTTAGTTGCTGAGCCGTGATGTGCGGGTCAGCCTTATAGCCCCAAATAATGTTCATTTATCTAACACCTTTCTTCTGACTTTCATCAGACGTGTGTTATCAAGTTCAATCTGTACATCGTCGGACAGTTTGTATTCTGTCGTTTCGAATCCGTTACGCCATGTGACTACTTTCGTAGTAATGGGAGCGGTCATACGCATCTTTGTGGTATAGTCCCGCCCGCCTACGATGTCGCCAATCTCCACATCCGTGACCGTTTCGAGGTCTATGCGGAAACTGTTCTGACTCCGTAACTGCTTTAGCTGATCTGTCCCCGATTGGATAAGGTCATCACGGGCCGCACCTGCGTAGTCGTACACCTGCGCAATCTCATCCGCTCCGAAAAAGGTCTGTGTTGTGGAGATATTCCCGTCGCCGTCTACGTACAAATCCACTACAGTGCGGTTTCGGAGTTCGCCCTGCCCCAAACAAATGAGATGATTGACTCCCGTGCCTTCCTGTGTCATGTAGTAGTTGGCGTTCATGTCGGAACTGTACTCAATCTGACTCGAATAATCGACTATCGGAACAGCCTCAACAACGACCTTGCCAGTTTCCACATCGTAGGAAATCCGCATTTTGTAATCGACCGACTTTAATATTGCCTTGAGTCCGTCGTATAAGGTGACATAGCGGTTATACTGATAATCGACTTCAATACCAGTGGATTCATTCGACCCCACGAACAATCCCGGGAACGCTGCGGATACCCTTGCGCCGATGATAGCGTTCAGCTCACCGCTGTCTGTCGCATAGTCATCGCCCGCATCAGGGCACAGGATCTTGTTCTGCAACATCCCGCGCCATGTGTATCCGCCCGCCGATATGGTCCCGTTCTTCGTGTTAGTCTTGAGGCGCTTGAACAATCCGCCGTACTCAGTGTTCGGAATATAGATCCTTGAGCCGTCCGTGATGGTCTCCCATTCGGAACGCAAACAGGTGACAAGGAATGAATTTTCCGTATCGCCTATCTCAAAATCGTACTCCGTGAAAAGAAGCGAGCGGACTTCCGCGCCGTTGGCATCAGCGACAATGATCATGTGACCACCTCCACTCTGGGCTCGCTCCGTTCGCGGTGAATCGTGATATTAACGCCAAAAGAAGCATCCCACGCGATGTTAAGGTTGCCGCCTGGAATCTTCTGGAATACCGAATCTGTCTTATTCCGCAGATTGAAGATGTTGCTCTGCGTGCCGTCCGTGTTGTACTGCATGATCGTGTGCTTGCGTGAATCAACGACCACATAAGCACCCGACGGAATAGTTGCATACAGAACATAACCGTAACTGTTGATAGTCACGCGCGGATTGACTGCAGGCCCGAATATGACCATCTCGAACTCACTGGCAAACGGAAAGTCTGATTTAATAGTCATCTCTCCAATAGTCGGCGCCGTGAAGTCAAACGGAAAATCAAACGGAAAATCAAGATATGTACTCTGTGTTTCCTGTGAAGCGAACAACTCTACAGTGTAGTCCTGTACCCAATAGGGATAGGGAGCGTATATCTTAATCTTGTTCTTAGTCTGCGTCGGGTAATCGGTCGGAGCGGTGTTGGATTCGATGATGTAGCAGTCAATATAGTAGTCGCCCCATATGATTCGACCCGCTTTCTTGTTTCTGAGGTCTGCTTCAAAATCATCATGGAGTGCATCGACAATCGCCTGCCGTTGACGTTCTCCGCCCTCAAGGATTAACTCTGTTTCGTATATGCCGGGATCCTTTGCGAAGTCAGCCACGCGTGTACCGTACTGCAATTTAGTGCCTTGCACTTTGTATGCCCACGTATGGTAATTTGCTTTCGCGTGACGAATCCCATTGCTTATCAGATTGTATGTGTGCCCGGAAGAGGCGATATAAGTTATAGGTACTCTCATGCTCTCGCCTCCCTTACGATTCTTCCAAATTCGCGCTCATTGATTTCTACGCGGATGTCCGCCTGCGCAAGTGCCGCAGAAAATGCCGCATACATTCCTTCGATAAGCGCGTCATTGTTGGCCGCCGTAGCATTCTCAATGTCGTTCATCAGATTGGCATGGCCATACATGATTTCGTGCCCCGCTTCACCCGCTCCAAGCATTCCGTAAGGGGTCTGCATGACAGTGGGGACCGTAAACATTTTAGGCGTGTTCATTGCTATGGCATTCCAATCCACATCAAAACCGACTGGATATGTTATTTCATGTCCGAGTATCGTCTTCGATGCTGTTTTAAGACTGAACGACGGAAGGCTTGGCAGTTCGGGTTTCGGAATCTTCAGAACAAGGTTCGTAAAGAATCCCTTAATCTCATCGATTTTTTTCTTAATGCTATCTTTGAGGTCCACGAATTTCTGAATGGCATCATTCTTCATGTCCTCAATCTTTTGAATAGCGTCAGACTTAATCTGCGCCCATTTCTCTTGCAAATCGGTCTTAATGCTCTGAATCTTATCCGCAATGTTCTGCTTTATCTCTTCCCATTTGGCGGAGACATCTTCCTTGAGGTTGGAAACGTATGTTGTTATGGAATTCCAAACTTCCTTAACTTTTGCTTTTATCTCGTCCCAATGGGTAATGCAGAGCACTATAATCGCAATCAGCGCCGCTATAGCTGCTACGACTCCACCGATCACGCCGACCGATACGCCCAATGCAGTAGCGATAGCGCCCATTGATGTAATCAGACCGCCGATTCCTGTGACCAGACTTCCAACCAATGCCACAATCGGACCGACTACGGCAAGGATCCCCGCCGCCGCGACAATAGCCTGCTGTGTGCCAGGACTTAACTCGTCCCATTTGGCTTTAAGGTCACGGATGACGTCAGCGGCCTTTTGGAGCATGGGCGCAAGCAGTTCGCCGATTACAGAACCGACTTCCGCACCTGCCAGTTTCAGGTCGTTCATGGTCATCCGCCACTGGTCGATGGGGTCGAGTGTTTCCTCGAAGGTGGTATTGACCGAATCGCCCCAGTCGGTAACAGTAGCGGATAACTCGTCAAACGATAGCCGCCCCTCTCTGACTGCTTTGGCAATCGCAGGACCTGCCTTGTTTCCGAACAGTTCCATAGCCTTCTGAGCGGCTTCTGTATCGGAGTCTGTATTCACCATGTCTTCTTGCAACTCTGCCAGCGCTTCGTCCATTGACTTGCCGTCTTTGGTGGCATTTTGGAGCGCCTTTTTGAGTCCGGTCATGACGGAAGCAGAATCAACACCCGACTTGTCGAGATTGGCAAGGAATCCGACAGATTCATTGATTCCAAAGCCCATCTCTTGCAGTGCAGTGCCGTTTGCCGTCAGCGAAGCGGCCAACTGGTCGAGCGGTACGCCTGTATCCTGTCCTGCCTTGTTGAGGATGTCGAGGACATCTGCCGCGTCTTCTGCTTCGAGTCCGAATGCCGCCATAGCCGACTGGACAACATCGATAGAATTTGATACATCCGTGCCGTTGAGTTCAGCAAACTTAATAAACTGTCCAGAAAGTTCTTCGAGTTCGTCCCCAGTCAGCCCGAAACGTGTGTTGACTTCACCGACCGCATTGGCGGCAGTCTCGAAGTCAGTCGGGATGGAAGTAGCAAGGTTATCGACTATCTTATAAAGCCCCTCTGCCGCTTCGCCTGTTGCGCCTGTCTTCTTGATGACAGTATCGTATGCGGAATCAACCTCATTAAACGCCGTCATGCTTGCCGCACCGACTGCCACGATTGGCGCAGTAACGTGCGTGGTTAAGCCCTGTCCGACTTCAGAAATCTTCTTGCCGACTTCCTGTATCTTCTTACCAGTTTCTTCAAACTGCTTGTTGACTGCGAGCGCTTCCTGTTTGCCAACAGAACCAAACTCTTTTAGCTGTTTGTTGGCATTTTTGAGCGCCTGTTCGTCTTCCGCAATCGCCCGCTTTAACTGATTCATCTTTTCAGTCACTTCGGGCGTCTGATCCTGTGCGGCTAACTGCTTGAGTGCTTCCTTTTCCTTGTCGAGCTTGCCCTTCGTGTCAGATACGGCCTTGTTAAGCAGTTCCTGTTTCTGACGTAGCAGCTCCACATTCTTAGGGTCGACTTTAAGCAGTTTATCGACTTCCTTAAGCTGTTTCTGTGTATCCTTTATGGACTTGTTTACACCGCTTAGAGCTTTTTGCAGCGGGGTTGTATTCCCACCAATCTCTATGGTGATTCCTTTGATATTTCCAGCCATGTGTTAGAACCTGTCCATATCCTCCTGAGTAGCGATGTGGTCGTAGCTTTCGCCGTCATTGCTTCGCTCCGTCAGGATGTCCAAAATCTCTCCAACTTCAAAAAAATCGAGGTCAGGAAGTGCAATCCCGGCCTCGATACATCTCAATAAATACAGAGCCGTGTTATACGGCCTGTCTGTCTTTATGGATTTTTTTTTGACAC
>JAEIGA010011407.1_pt1 | contig 13491 bp, 20 predicted proteins | sample 9270691 | NCBI WGS metagenome assembly JAEIGA01 (sample SAMN17057246, study PRJNA624740) | gut metagenome | biome: biome; isolation source: fecal sample | host: Bos grunniens | place: China: Xizang | collected 2019
ATATATGAGAATAAAAAAGGAAGAAAAAGTTTCAAAAAAATGAAACTTTTTTTGTTTTTAAAAGGAATCTATAAAATTATAAATAATAATATATATGAAAAATAAATTCTAGTTTTGTCGAAAGTGTATAAAATAAAAAAAATATGTGCTAAATTAAATAGGAAGGTGAATATATGTTAAATGTAGGAACTGAATTTAGAAAAGGAATATTATTTGTAAGATTAAAAGGTGATTTAAATAAAGATACAGTAGAAAAAATGAATAAAAAAGTAACTGATATAGTAAGGGAAAATGGAATAAGAAATATAGTATTCAATTTTACTAATTTAAATTCAATAGATATAAAAGGAATAAATACAATATTTTATAATTATGAATTATCTAAAAGTAATGAAGGAATTAGTATGTTTTGCGGTAATAACGATAAAATAAGGGAAAGATTAAAAAAAAGTAGATTAGTAAATTATGTATATGAAACTAAAGATGAATTAAGTGCTATTAGAATACTAAGTTTAAGGTGATAATATGGAAGAAATAACTAATTTAATATTAAATAATGAAAAATTAATATATTCTATTTGTAATTATTTTAAGAATTATAATAGTCGTGAAGATTTATATCAAGCAGGATGTGTTGGATTAATAAGTGCTTATAAGAAATATAACCCTAATATGAACTGCAAATTTACTACATATGCTTATCCGTATATATTGGGAGAAATGAGAAAATTAGTTAGAGAAGATAAGGGTATGAAAATAAGTAGAGAAATAACTAAATTAAATTTAAAAATAGAAAAAGCTTATATACTTTTAACACAAAAACTTATGAAGGAACCTAGTATAGAAGAAATTGCCAATTATTTAGAGATACCAGAATATTATGTAAGTGAAGCAATACTTAGTTTAAATAAAATAAAAAGTATTGATGAACCTGTAAATAGTGATGGTAAAGAGTTTACACTTCAAGAAATAATAGGGAATTCAAACAATATAGATGATTTGATATTGCTTAAAGAATCATTAAAAAATTTAAATAGTGAAGAATTAGAATTAATAAATAATAGATATATTAAAGATTATACTCAAAGTGAGACGTCAAAGATAATAGGTATGAGCCAAGTACAAGTTTCAAGGAAAGAACATAAAGTATTAGAAAAATTAAAGCAAAAAATGGTTGCATGAGCAAAAAAAATGTGCTATAATCTATATGTGGCCATGGAGTAGTACTCAAGAGGCTGAAGAGGCGCCCCTGCTAAGGGTGTATCGATAGCCAATTGAGAATAGCTGGAGTGATACTCAAGAGGCCGAAGAGGTGCCCCTGCTAAGGGCATAGGGCGGGCAACTGCCGCGAGGGTTCAAATCCCTCTCACTCCGCCATTTTGCTAGTCAAAGTCTTGTTTTCCCTTTATGGATTTCAAGACTTTTTTCATACATTTTTTAAGGCACTCACAAAAAAAATAATTTTTTTAAAATATTATTGAATTAATATAGAATATTACAGAATATCACATTATATTATAATTTTGGGCACTTTTTAAGGCACTCGCTTTTGTGTGTATTACTATTATAAATAAAGGGATTTTAAAAAAATGAGTAAAAAAAGGCACTAAATTGTAAAAAAATATAAAAAAAGGAGCAAAATATGATAGAAAAATTTAAAGATTTAATATTTAACAGTAATAAAAAAATGAATAAAATGTTAATTGATATGTTGATTCTACAAGAAATACTAAACGAAAATAATTTAACAAAGGAAGAAAAATATTTTATAGAAAGTGAAAAAGAAGAAATATTAAATTGTTTTAAAATAGAGTTTAGAAAAAACAATGTAGAAGAAATTAGAAAATATAATAAGTTAAAAGAATGTAAAGAATAAAAAAATGTAAATAAAAAATAATTTTTTAAACTTAAAATATTTGAGTTTAGGATTATAAATGTTATAATTAATATAGAATAGGTGAAGTATATGAATAAGTATAGTATTAAAAATGTTAATATAGATTTTAATTTTATACAAGATGAACATATTGTTAAAGGTTCAAGAAGAAAAAGATTAGTAATAAGTAATGGAAATGAAATAGCTATGTTTAAATATGAACATGATGATTATATATGTAGTGAAGCATGTTCTGAAAAAATGGCGTATGAAATAGCTCGTGTTCTTGGTTATGAGTGTGCTAAAATTGATTTAGCTAAAGATGATGATAATAAAATAGGCGTATTAAATTATTATTTTTCAAATCGTATTACAGCGCCTCATACAGATATAGTAGCATATTTAAATAAAAATAAAGATGAAAGAAAATATTATTATACTATTTCAAATATAAAATCAGTTTTAGATGATATAGATAATAATTTGTTTAAAGATTTTATTAAAATAATGATATTTGACGCGTTGATTGGAGAACAAGATAGGCACGAAGAAAATTGGGGAATTACAGAAAGGGATGGAAAATATTTTATTTCTCCTTTATATGACAATGGGGATAGTTTATTAAGAGAATTTAAAAATCCTTTAAATTTTAAACAATATCATAATGGTCCAAAAGATTTTAATGCATTTATTAATAGAAGTAAGACCATCATATATAAAGAAGATAATAAAAATAAATATAAACATTTTGAATTGATAAAATATTTATATGAAAGATATCCACAATATGTTATCCCTGAATTAGATAATTTAAAAAAATTAACTGATGAAATTATAAATAATATAGTTAATAAAGTACCTGATGAGTTGTTGACTAATGAACATAAAAATTATATAATAATGTACCTAATGAAGCGAAGAGACATATTATTAAGTATAGAGTAAAAGAGGTGATATAAATGAAGGAAGAATTATGGTTAATTTGGAAAGATTCTATTTCAAGAAGAAGATATAAAATTGGAATTTTAATTAAGGAAAATTCAAAATATAGTTTTACTTATGTAAATCCAGAACTTGATGATGCCAAATTAGTAGGATTTAATTATTTTCCAGGATTTGAAGATACAAATAAGAAATATGAAAGTAATGAATTGTTTACAAATATTGCAACAAGATTGCCTAACGAAACAAGAACTGATTATTTGGAAATTTTAAATAGTTATAATTTAGAAAAAGACGATGATGAATTTAGAGTTCTAAAAGCTACTAAAGGTAGAACAATCACAGATAATTATGAATTTGTACCAGCATTTGACACTAGTAAAATTGAATTTGACGTTGCTGGAACAAGTCATTGTGAAGATGTTGAAAAATGTAAAATGTATCTTAAGGTTAATGAAAAACTTTATTTAGAGCCAGAACCTGAAAATGAAAAAGACCCATACGCGATTAAAGTGATTTATAGAGAAAAGGGAAATAACTATCATTTAGGTTATGTTCCAAGATATTATAGTAAAGAATTATTAAAAGAGTTAGAAAAAGGAACTCAATATTCTGCAATGATTCAAAGTTTAAATTTAGAAGCACAATTTAGTGATGAAAATATTACAGCAAAAGTGAAACTTATTCTTAATATTTAATTTATTTATAGAAATTTATTAAGTAGTTATAAAATTTAAGTATTGCAAAAGAATATTAAAAGTTATATAATAAGTATAACCTTAGAGATAATTATATTTATGGTTCTATTAGTGTAAATCTAAAATTATTCCTATTTGAATAGAACTCATTACTGCGCGATATATAATTAATCTTTAAGGTTATTTTTTTTGGGAAATAAAATCGTGCCTCAAATTTGCCTCAAAAATGCCTCAAATTTGTCTCAAATTTGACTTGAATTTGGTCTTGATTTTGTCTTGTCAAGTGGTATAATATGGTAAACTAGGAAAAAAATTCAAAAATGAACAAAAAAAGTTAATTTTTTTTATTTTGGTTATTGACTTTTTTATTTTTTTTAATTAAAATAGGAATCAATATTTTTAAAAGTTTTAAATCCACGAAAGAATGGAGTGGTCTTATGAGTAATGTTTTACTTTACTATAAGGAACGCACAGAAAACTTTTACACCTTTGAAATGGTTCCTGAACCAATCAAATTAAATAATATTAACAATAGTGCTAATAATAACAAAGCTAACAACACTAGTAATAGCGCTAACAACAAAACTTATAATAATAGTATACAAAGAGGATAGTACCGGGAAAATAGACTATTCTCTTTTTTGTGGTTGAATGGAGGTTGATGAAAATGTTTGAAGGATTTACAAATCAATTACTAAGTAATAAGATAATTAAAACGAGGGATTATGTATTGTGCCGTAAAAAAGTTGATGAGAAAATGGCTATTTTTGAAGAGTACAATTATAAATATAATGAAATCAAACCTCCAAAAATAACTTCCAATTATGAAATAAAATATGAAATGTTTACAAATCGTATTAGTGATAAGGTTGGAAATTTCGTAGCTAAAAGATTAGATTTATTGCGGGAAGTAGATAAGTTATATATGAGCCTTTGTGAAATACTTAAAAAATGTACAAAAGAGGAACTTATATATTTTACTGGTGTATATATTAATCATTTAGCTGAAGATATAATATGTGAAAAATTAAATATGAGTAGTAGTTCTTTAAAGAGAATAAAGAAAAGTTGTATTATCAAAATTGCAATGCATTTTGATATAGATGTAATGGCTAGTTAATGTTAAAAGAATGTGTTATAATAATAATGGTGGTGGAAATGAATTTAGAAAATCTATTTATTAGTTTAGGTTATAAAAAAGAAGAATATTTACATATATTAAATTATTATTATGTAAATAAATTATCTGAGGATACCTTGATTAATAATGTAAAAAGCAATTTTGATTGGTTATTAGATAATGGTTATTCTAAAGATAGGGCTATTAATATAACTTTAAATAATCCATCTATTTATTTAAATAAAACAGATACTTTGAATAATAAAGTTAATAATTTTATAAATTTAGGATTAGAAAGAGCAGAAGTATTAAAAATTATAAGAAAATCGCCAAGATTACTTTCTTTATCTCAAGATTATATAAATCAAAAATTTCAATATATAATTAGTCTAGGTTATACAAAGGAAGAAGCATTAAAAATTTGTAAAACATTTCCTATAATGTTGGCAATAAATTTAGAAACTATGGAAAATAAAATAAAAGATGTAGAGAGTCTTGGATTTACAAGAAATGAAGTTATAAATATGACAAAAAAATTTCCTGGATTATTTAGTCTTTCTCAAGAAAATAGACAATCAAAAATTAATGAGTTAATTGAATTGGGCTATACAAATATTGAAGTAAAAAATATGTTAAAAATAATGCCTTCATTATTTAGTCTAACAATAGATAATATAAAACAAAAAATATATGATGTTATAAATTTAGGGTATACTAAAGAAGAAGTTATAGATATGACTGTTGAATTTCCACAGGCACTAACTCTATCTATAGAAAATTTAAAACCTAAAATTGAATTTTTTAATTCAATAGGCTTACATGATTTAATAATTATTTCTCCAATACGCTTAATTCAAAGTATAAGTTTAAGTTATGCTAGATATAATTTTCTTAATGATAATGGAATTGAAGTAAATATGGAAAATTATAGAATTTTATTTCTTGGTAAATCTGCTTTTGAAAAAAGATATGGTGTTTCTACAGAACAATTATTAGCTATATATGATTATGATAAAGAACTGGGAAAAACAGAAAAAGGTATAATATGAAAGAAATATTAAAATTAGGTTTAAGTGAAAATACTATAAATAGTATGATTGAATTAAATGTACAATTAAAAAATATTACAAATGAAGAAGTAATAGAAAAGATTAATTTATTAAGAAAAATAAATTGCTCTGAAAATCAAATATTAAATATAATTTCTAGTAATTCGTTATACTTTAATAAAAGTAGAGAAGGGATACTTAAATTATTTAATTATTTGAGTGATTTAGGATTTGAATTATTGAATATATTATTAGATTCAAATCCATATATATTAAATTTAGAAATATTTGAAATTGATAGATATATAATGGAAAGAGTAAAAAAAGGGGAAAATAAAGAAGAGATTATAGACAATTTATTTTCCAATCCTTATTTATTCAATGAAATGTAAAAAAAGATGATCACAAAGTGGTCATTTTTTTTATTGAAAGGAGGTGATGAAAATGGAAAAAAATATAAAAGTTCTTATAGTTGAACCAAATAAGCTACCTTATGAAAAAGTTATTGAAAATAAACTAGAAGAAAAGCAAAAAATCGTTGGTGGATACATTGAATATGTTTCACTAGATGGTAATGCACTTTTAATTTGTAACGAAGAAGGTAAAATTTATGGTTTACAACCTAACAGAATTTTAGGACGAGATATTATTGTAGGTACTTTTTTAATTGTTGGAGATAATCCAGGTACTGGAGAAGATATGTCTTTAAATTCTATAGAAATTGATCGATATAAAAATCAATTTGGAAAAGATTCAATATTCGAAATGAATATGAAAATTTTAAAAGTAATTAATGAAAAAAATTTAGAAATGTAGGAGGTATAATTATGTTAAATCAAGCAGTTATAGTTGGTAGAATAGTATCAACACCAGAAATGAAAGAAGAAAGCGGGAAAAAATATAGTAATTTAGTATTAGCTGTTCCAAGAAGTTATAAAAATGAAAATGGAGAATATGATACAGATTTTCTTGAATGTACTATTTGGAAAGGTATTGCTGAAAGTGTTTGTGAATATTGTATGAAAGGGGATTTAGTTGGTATTAAAGGTAGACTAGAAAATAAAACTATAGAAATAGATGGAAAAAAAGAAACTAAAATGAATATAGTTGCTGAAAAAATAACTTATCTATCTAGTAAATCTAAAGATAAAGATAACGAACTTTAATAATTAATATGAGAAAAGCAAAGAAAAAAAGAGCTACTTGCACGCCAGCAAAATAACTCATAAATATATTTTATCATTTCTTTGCTTTTTCTCCAATATTTTGTAGGAGGAAAATATGTGTTTGTTTTATAATTTACTTAGTGACGATGCCGGAAAAATACTTAAAAGAGAACGAAAAGCATGGGGTATGTCTAGAAAAAGATTAGCGCGATTAACAAACATTGAACCTGAAGTGATAGAAGATATTGAAAAAGGTTATGTATGTATGATGGACTATGATATGTTAAGTAGATTTTGTAAGGTCTTAAAAATAAGTCCTTTTATTTTTTTTATAAGAAAATTAACAAATGAAGAAATAATAGAAATAATAAAGTAGGAGGTTTTATGAATTTAATGAATAATTTATTAGTAATTCAAAAATTAGAAGGTGGCACTTATAATATAGATAGTATATTAAAAGCCATAAAAACACTAACGAATTGGGCTTTATCTGTTGGAATTGCAGCAGCTGGAATGTCACTGGTTGTAGGATTTATATTGTATGCAGTTGCAGATGTAGATAAAAAGGCTCACGTAAAGCAAAGAATAATACAAACTTTACTTGGTATTGCAGGAATAATACTTGCTATATCACTTGTAAATTTAATAATAGATTTATTTTAGTGAGGTAAAAATATGTTAATGAAAGCACTAGACCTTTTAAGAATAATAGGGTGGTCTTTAGTTAATTTTATTTTTTCATTAATAGATTCTTTATTTAATATTTTAAAAGAGATAAATGCATTTGATATAGTTAATTCTATATCAAATGAAAACATATTTGGAAATTTATATAGTGGAATAATGTCTATAGCACTTGCAGTACTAGGTTTATTTTCTATTTGGAATTTCGCCAAGAAATTAATTGAACCTGATGAGGGTTTAAGTACAAGTCAAATAGTAAAAGAAATTATAAAGTGTACTTTATTTGTTTTAATGTCCACTTTTTTATTTATACAATCATCAAATTTATCTATTAATTTAAGTGGTTATACAGCTTCTATTTTCTCTTCTAATGACATTTCTATAGGCGATAGTATGCTAAACCAGTATGTAACACATTCCGAAGCATATAAGGTATCAGAGGGCTTTAAAAACGAAAATATAGAAAAGTATATAAAGAATGATAAATTTACAAATAAGAAAATGTATAACGATAAATTTGTTACAGATGAGAAATGGATTTTAAAAGATGAACAAGAATATAAATATTCTATTAATTGGATTATGGCTATTATAGTTGGTGGATTCTTCTTATACGATTTATTCTTTAGTGGAATGATGCTTGCAAGAAGACAAATTGAGTTTTTATTTTTGTTTGTTATATCTCCTGTGATATTTGCAACTTCTATAGGAAATAAACAAAGAAGAGGAGCTGTATTTGAGCAATTAGTCTCACTTGTATTACAGGGTGCAGTTGTAATGCTTATTATCAGTTTAACTGCTATATTAATGCAAGCAATTCAAAGCACAACGTTCTTTGAAGATTCTAGTATAAAAGATATGATAATAAAATCTATTTTGTATATTGGTTGTGGAACATTCTTACTTACTGGTTCACAAGTTGTAAATAGGTTTATTGGTGGTAATGTTTCTGCAAATAGTGGTCGTGAACAATTAATGAGTATCATGGGATTTGGAAATGTTGTAAAAACTGGTGCTATTGCTGGTGGAATTGGTGTAGGTGGTGCTGGTTTAGTTGGAGCTGGTGCCATAACTTCTGCAGTTGGTCATTTTGGTGGAAATAATTTAATAAATAAAGCTGGTAAGTCTATAAATAATTTTGGTAAGAATATGATTACTTCTAACCCAGATAGTAAAATGATGACAAATATAGGAAATACTATATCAAGATTTGGTTTATCTGTTAGCTCAAATACACCATCTTCTTTAGGTAAAAAATTAAGAAGTGCAGGTTATAGAAATGTAGGCGACGCAATAAGTACAATGGACCCAACGAAAAATATATATAGAAGAAGATATATTAATTCTAGGAGGGATTAGTAATGTATATAACAATAACAAGTTTAAAGAAAACTTTAGGAAAATATATAGAACTTACGGATTTATTTATAGCAGTTCCATCGCTTATATTATTTATAATATTATTTTCTATATCATTTACACGTTTTATTTCACTTATATTTTTAATGATAGTTGTATTTTTAATGTTACCTATTAATTTATCTAAAAAAAATAGAATGTATAAAGTAATGTTTTTAGTATTTAAATATATATTTAAAAATAAAGAATTTATTTATTTTAGGAAGTAGGTGGTGCATATAAATAAATTAACCAAAGAAGAAAAAATAAGAAAAAAATTAAGAAAGAAAAAGAAATCAAAATATCAAATAAAAAAAGAAATGAAAAATAGAATTAAAAATTCTAAAACAATAAGTAATATAAAAGAAATAGGAGAAGATGGTTTAATAAATCTTAAAACTGGAGAAGTTGCTTCTTTAATAGAAGTAAAAGCTATTGATTTGTCTTTAACGAGTAATCAAGAAAAAACAAATTTCTTTCATTATTTAAAAAATTTATATCAAATAAGAGGCTTAAATTTAAAATGTTATAAGATAAATCAAAATATTAATTTAAATCAAAATAAAATTAATTATATAAAAAAGATAAAGAAATTTAATAATGATAAAATAAAAAAGAATTTACTTGAAGAAAGTAAAAACTTAATAGACTATTTAGAGAAAAATAATTATACGAGTTCAAGTATATATTATTGGGTTGTAATTGCTAAAAATATAGATGAACTAGAAAAAGTATTAGATGAAATAGAAGTAATAACAAATGATATAACACCAAAAATACAAATAGAAATTATATATAATAAACTTGAAATATATAAATTCTTATCAAATATATATCTAAGTTCAAATACACTCGATCAACTTGTGTGGTATGAACTACCTGAGCTTATCTGTCCTATGAATGTACAAGAAAGGCCAAGTAGTATAAAATTTGATGATAAAGAATTTCAACTTGTCACAATAAAGAATATACCACCTTTTATAGAAGAGTTGTTTTTTGAAAGTATTTTTAATGTACCAAATGTAAGAACATGTATAAATGTAAAAGATACTATTTCACAAGAAGAATTAATTAGATGGGTAAATACACAATATCAGTTTTTACTAAGTGATAGAAATACAACTAAGAAATTAAGTGACGCAACAGAATTAGATAAGCAACAAGAAAATTTTCAAGTACTCATGAATGATATTAAAAATGGAGATGAAAAGATAAAAGAAGTTTCACTTATATTATTAGTAGAGGGAGATAAGCAAAAAAGAGATAATACTATAAGAGATTTAAAAAGACTAGCTGATACTTATCAAATAAAATTAGATACACCAAGATTAAGACAAATGGACACATGGCAGGCTTATGATTTAACTACAAAAAGTTTAGATGATTATTCGGTATATTTACCTAGTTTAACAATGAGCGCAGGATTTCCATTTACTAGAACATATTTTAATGATGCAAATGGTTATATGATGGGTGTAGATATACATACATCACTTCCTATATTTTTTGACCCTTATGTAATAAATAATTATAGAACTTCACATAACCAAGCAATAATATCATCAACAGGTGGAGGAAAGAGTTTTACTATAAAGAAAATGATTATTAATGAATTTGCTAGAGGTACAAAAACATTTATATTTGATGCAGAAAATGAATATGAAAAACTAGTTAAAAACAATGGTGGTGAATATATAGATTTATATTCTAAAAAAGGTGGAATTATAAATCCACTTCAAATAAGATATATATCAAATGAAGAAGATGATACAAAAGAAAGTGACTGTCCTTTAGCTAAACATTTAGGATTCTTAGAAGCATTTTTTAAATCTGCTTTTATAGATATAACAGAAAAAGAACTTGTAGTACTACTTGCAGTAGTTGAAGCCTTATATAATAAAAAAGGTATAAATAAAAATACATCGATAAATGTACTTCAAAAATTAGATAGTAAAGATTATCCAATATTTAGTGATTTATATAAATTTTTACCAGAGTATTCAAAAAGATTAAAAAGTACAGAAAAAAAGAAAATAATAGAACAATTAGAAATATTATTATCAAGATTTCTAACTGGAACAGATTCCTATCTTTTTGATGGACATACAAATATTAATTTAGATAATGACTTAATCGCATTTAATTTACAAGAACTATTATATAGTGAAAATAGAAGATTAATAAATACTCAAACATTAAATCTTTTAACATATCTAAATAATAGTATAGTAGCAAATAAAATTAATAATGATAAATTAAAAATAGATGATAAAAAACATATATTGATAGTAGCAGATGAATTTCATTTATTTATAGATGAAAATAATTTTGAAGTACTTAGAAATTTTGGACAGCTAGCAAGAAGAATTAGAAAATATTCAGGTTCACTTGTAGTAGCAACTCAGTCAATAAAAGATTTTGTAGGTAATAGTCAAATATTAAGACATGCAACAGCAATATTTAATAATTGTCAGTATCAAATGGTAGGGATGTTAAAAGAAGATGATTTACTTGCTTATTTAGAATTATTTAAACAAAATCCTCTAACAGAAACTCAAAAGAGTTTTTTATTATCTGCAAAAAGAGGAGAGTTCTTACACAATATTGATACTAAAACAAGATTAAGAGTAAAAATTGAAGCTACAAATTTAGAAAGAGAAATGATGGTGGAATGATATGAGAGATAAAAAAGAATTATGTAATGAATTAGTAAATTATTTTAAAGAAGTAAATCCTTATGATTTTAATTGTTGTTATAATACTATGGAAGAAGCTTATAATAATTTTTATGATATAATGACAAAAGATTCTAAAGGTATATTAACAGAATTAAAAGAAGAATTACATGAATTAATAATATATAATGATTTAAGAAATAAAGATATGAAAAATAGATATGAGAAAGCAACTAAGCTAGCTTATGATTTAAATGTATTTTATAATTATTCTAAAGAGAAAGAAAAAGAACTTTGAAAAAAATAATCGCTTTAATTTCAGTACCACTTATAATTATATTTATTATATTAGTTGTAGCTTGCTTAGTTGTATTAAATTTCTTTAGTGTAAATATAACTGATGGATATGTAGAGAATAATATAGAGTACGCAGAGGATTATATAAATACATTAAATAAAAATATTAAGAATGGAAATGGTTATGTATCACTAGAAAGAATTATATATTTCTATTTAGAAAACGAAAAACTTTCATTTGATGAAATATATAGTGATAATTTAGATAAGGAAAATAAATCTCAGTTAGAAATAAGTAGTGTTTGTAAATATGATAAATATAAAAATATGGAAGGTTGTTTAAATTATCAAAATTCAAATCAAATAGATGAAATTCAAAACAAACCATTTAATGCTCCACTAGAATTTAGTAATATGAATATTACTAGTTTTTTTATGGAAGAAAGAATTGTATTTGATGAAGAAGATATACATACTGCTTGGGACTTTGCTAGTCCAGAAAAAACAAAAGTTTATTCTGTTTGTAATGGAATAGTAAAAAATGTAAGTTTTACAGAAACTGAAAATAAAACGAATAAAGATAAAAGTGGAGGTAATACAATTACTATATCTTGTAAAGTAGATGATTTAGAATATATCGTTTTATATGCTCATTTATACCCAAATAGTAGTAAAGTAAAAATTGGAGATAAAGTAAGTCATTGGCAAGAAATAGCAGGTGTTGGAACTACTGGTTATAGTACAGGAAATCATTTACATTATGAAGTTAAATTAAATAACAAATTAGTAGATGGAATGAGTTTAATAGATTTTAATAACATAAATATATAATTATGGAAAATCCCAAATATTTATTAAAAAAACGGCTATTTTAGCTGTTTGGGATTTTGAAAACCATTGAAAATAAAGGGTTTATACGAATAAATTCTTTATTTTGGGATAAATTTTGCAAGTGCAAAATAAGAATGACGTCACCACTTTTCCTTATTTTATAAGGGCTCATAGGGTATTGTGACGTCATCGTCTTATCCTGATAAAAAATAATTAATACTTACATTTGAAAAATAGGATATGTGAAAGGAGAAAATTATGAAAAGATTAACTGTTAGAATGGACGAATATTTATATAGTAAATTATATTCAATGAGTAAAGAATATGATGTTACGATAAATGCTTTAATAAACGAATTAATACAAATTGGTTTTATTTATAAAGAAAGTGAAGGACTTTTATATGAAATTAGAAAATAAAAAAATTAAAGAAATACATTTAAGATTACCACAAACTTTAGTAGATGATATAGAATGTGATAAAAAAGCAAAAACAAAAAATGAAGCTTATAAGAAAGTATTATATAAAGGATTAAAATATAATGATATTTTAAGGGAAGTACAAGAATTAAGAACAGAGATAAAAATAGTTAAAGAAGTAGATAGTTATGCTATCTTTTTATTAGAACAAATTTATGCAGATTTAGATTTTGAGAAAAAAGATGTAAGAAGAAGTAGAAACTTAATAGAATTAAAAAAAGAGTTTATAAAGAAAAATAGAAGTAAATAAAAAATATGAATAAATCAAATGTAAT
>JAEIGA010011408.1_pt1 | contig 13489 bp, 11 predicted proteins | sample 9270691 | NCBI WGS metagenome assembly JAEIGA01 (sample SAMN17057246, study PRJNA624740) | gut metagenome | biome: biome; isolation source: fecal sample | host: Bos grunniens | place: China: Xizang | collected 2019
CAAACTAACTACTGAGGTCAGACCATAACTTACAAATGGAAGTGGCGTTCCTGTATTTGGAAACAGTCCTGTCGCAACGCAGATATTCAGGAAACTTTGGAATCCAATAATTCCTCCAATACCACAACATAGTATCTTTCCGTCGGGGTCTTTTGCCTTTCGGCTCGTAAGAATACATTCCACCGTAATCAACAACAACAACAGAATTACAACAAAACATCCCACAAATCCAAGTTCTTCTCCTACTACTGCAAAAATAAAGTCTGTCTGAATTTCTGGAACCCAGTTTCCCTCACTTACAGAAGATGGGTCATCGTTGTTGTATCCTCGACCTGTAAGCTGTCCTGAACCAATGGCAATGATAGAGTTTCTCTGCTGAGAGTTATCATCCCAATACGTCGGATCATCTGGGTTTAACCATGCCATGATACGACCTTTCTGATAATCACCAATAATTTCCATATCGGTCTGCGTAATCAAAAACAAACCGATTCCCAAAACAGGAAGTGCCACAGCCAAAATGCCACCGATAATTTTGTAACTTAAACCTGCAATGTACATTAAGATACAAAAAATGACCGTTACGGTAATGGTATTTTTTAAGTCTGGCTGAACATAAATCAAAACCAAAGGGATTGCCAGTAAAACAATCGCTTTTACAATCGTTTTTAAGGTATTTAAATCTTCTTCGTGTTTCATCAGAAAACGCGCAAAAAACATAACTACAATAATTTTCGATAATTCGGTTGGCTGAAATTGGAAACTACCAATTTTCAGCCAACGAGTTGCTCCTCCCGCATTTTCTCCTGCAAAAAATACAAACAACAGCATGGCAATATTAAATAAATACATCAGCCAGTGTAAATTCAAAAGCCAGCTGTAATCAATCAAAGATACAATCACCATAGCCACAAGGCCCAAAATAACCCCTAAAAGCTGTCTATCTTGCAAAGATTCTTTTGCACTACCTACAAGCAATACACCCATAGCACTAATAAGAATCAGCCAAAGCACCAGGCGAAAATTGTAATCTCTTAATCTGTAACGTTTTAACATATAAATTCCTCTAATTTTTTGTCAAAAATACTACAGAATCCGTTTTTAACGGAATCTTTACATATAGCATAGCCGGTGCATGCTGGAACGTAATCGCCATATTTTCCGAATCTATCACGATATACTTTCCCACCGTCTTTATCAAATCGTTCTTTAACATCTGCATCGTTTGTGGGGAACTGTTAATACGGTCCGAAACAAGTAACAGTTTCAAGCGTTCTTTTGCAACTGAACTTGAAACATTTTGCTTTTTGCTAAAGAATACCATATGTACGCCTCCTATTTGCGAAATAATCGTCCAAATATGCCTTTCTTTTGTACAAAGCTAAGGAATGGAACTTCTTCTCCTAATAAGCGACGACAAATATTAAGATAAGCCTGTCCACAAATGCCAGACTTCTCTGTCAATGGTTCTCCCTGATTGGTTGCAATGACCACAGCTTCATCATCTGGAATCGTTCCAATCAAAGGAACCGCCAAAATATCCTCCACGTCTTCTACGGACATCATATCTCCACGTTTTACCATGTCTACACGAAGTCGATTGATGACAAGGCGAATATCGTTAATCTGAGCAGCTTCTAATAAACCAATAATTCTATCGGCATCACGAATCGCAGAAACTTCTGGTGTCGTAACCACCAATGCCTTACTAGCGCCTGCTATGGCATTTTTAAAACCTTGCTCAATCCCAGCAGGACAATCCAAAATAACAAAATCAAAAATATTTTTCAAATCTTCACATAATTTTATCATTTGTTCTGGTGTTACCGATGTCTTATCTCTCGTTTGTGCCGATGGCAGTAAAAACAAATTGGCATTGTGTTTGTCTTTAATCAACGCCTGCTTTAAACGACAATTGCCTTCAATCACATCGACAAGGTTATATACAATACGATTTTCCAAGCCCATCACAACATCGAGGTTTCTAAGCCCGATATCGGTATCTACTAAAACTACCTTTTTATCTAAGCTTGCAAGTCCAGCTCCAATATTCGCAGTTGTCGTGGTCTTTCCCACTCCGCCTTTGCCCGATGTTACTACAATAACTTCACTCATACAATCCCTCCTGATTCCTATATTACCCTTACACTTTAGTCTGTCTGTTCGGAATTATCGACTTGTCCTGCCTGTCCGTTCAGAATTTCAGTTTCATCCTGTAATGCAAAATAATAATTTAAAATGTCATTTGCAACAAGTGCCGCATTTCTAGAAGAATATCCATTGGCAATACGAACCGCCAAGGCAACTTCTGGTTCATCTACAGGTGCATATCCGACAAACAAACCATGATTGGAACGTGCTTTTGACTGCTGGGCAGTACCTGTTTTTCCAGCAAGTGTCACGCTTAAATCTTTAAATGCAGAGGAGTCTTCAACTACCCCTATCATACCAATCTTAAGCGCATCCCAAATTTTGTCGTCCAATTCAATCGTGCTTATCAATTCTGGTGTGTATTCTTCCAAGAGATTTCCCTTGTAGTCTGTCGATTTATCTAACAGTGAAATATTATAGCTAAGCCCTCTGCTGGCAATGGAAGCCACATAACGGGCAAGCTGACAAGTGGTATAGTTGTGGGTACCCTGACCAATCGCAGAAGGAATTGGCATCTGGTCAGATACCTGTGGTGCAGACTCTGTAATTTCAAGACCTGATTTTTTGTCCAGATTAAACAGTTCTGCATATTTTCTTATGGTACTTTGTGCAAGGTTTCCATCGTATTTTCCATCTTCTGTCTTAGATCCAAGAGCATAAGAAACCTCACTAAAGAAAATATTACAGGAATGACGAATTGCTTCTTTTACATTCAAAGTGCCATGTCCAGAAAGTTTCCAACATCTTAAAGATGGCGCATAGGTTCTCTGAAACAGACCAGAACAAAAATATCCAGTTCCCGTACTAATCACACCCTCGTTCAATCCTGCAATCGCCATCAAAGGTTTAAATGTGGAACCTGGTGCTGTCTTTTCCTGTGTCGCCTTATTATAAAATGGGCTCGCTAAATCTCTTGCCAATTCATAATAATATGCCGTATCCATCGTATTTGCCAAACGATTGTTATCGTATCCTGGATAAGATACACAGGCTAAGGTTTCACCTGTAAATGGATCAACAATCACAACGGAACCAGAGCATGGGTCTAATGCCAACTGTGCAGGTGTAATCTCTAATTTTGAGATTTTCTTAATCATAAAATCTTTTGCACTTAAACGCCCAGACATAAAATCCTCATAGTCTGGGTCATTTTTTGAAAGTACACCCTGATCATACAAAATCACGCACAAATCTTTTCCAGAAATTTTATCTTCTAATAATATATACTGATAAAGCATCTTTGAAAAAGCAAGATCCGTTTCTAAATATCCTGCAATGAAAAATGCCAATTCTTCATATACTTCATTTGCATTCAAATACGTATCTTTTTTGGAGAATTTGGAAATATCAATCCAGTTTTTACTTGCCGCATAAGTCAAGTATTCCTGAAGACTGATACTTTCATCTTTGGTCCATGCTTTATAAACGGCGTCATTTTTATCGATACGGTCTGCATTTAAAATACCTGTATCGTTCATAAGCATTTCATTTACAATATAGCTTAAATACTTTTGCATTTCCTTACTCAATTTTGAATAAGGAGCTGGATTTTCTTTAGTTAATTCTTCTGCAATATCCTCAAATACCGACTGCTGTTTGTATAAGAACTGCTGGTATACCTTTTGTTCTCGCTCACTTGCATCTGGTGCCTGAAAATGGTCAATATCCAGAATCGAGTTATTAATCAGTGCATAATACACATCATAAATTGGAATCGGAATCGAAGAACCATCCGTAGACTCCGTTGCATTAAAAGTTTTGATATCCTGGATATTTGCAACTAAAATTCCAGCAATCTTCTGTTCCAGAATTTTATAACTTGCAATCTGCAAATCCGCATCTAAGGTTGTATATACACTGTTTCCCTGCGAAGGCTGAACGCTTTGCTCCTCAATGATTTCTAGTACCTTTCCCATGTTGTCTACACGAACGGTTTCATAACCATCTCTTCCCTGCAAGGTAGTTTCCATTACCTGTTCAAGCCCTAACTTTCCGACAATCGAATTCAGAGAATATCCTGCATCTGGATTCTCTTCTTTCAAAGTCTGCAATTCTGCGGAAGAAGCTTTTCCTGTGTATCCAATGATCGAAGAAAAATATTCTGCATTTGGATAGACACGAATGGAATCTTCCTGAATATCAGCCCCCTGTAAGCGATATTGATTTTCTAAGATTGCAGCTACGGTACCTTCATTTACGTTCGTTGCAATCGTCGTCTGCATATATTTTCTATAACTTGAAGTCCACAAAGAATATCTTACCGAAATAATTTTTACAGTGTCTTCTTTTGACAATTTCAATGGAAGCCCCGCATCAGTTAACTCTTTCTCCGTATATGGTCTGTCTGTATTCTTTAATCCGAAACGAGAAGCACTTAAATAGTTAATCATGTCATCTGCAGTCGCTTCACGTTCTTCATCTGTAAGCTCACTGATATAAATATAACCATACACGTCTGCTTTAAAACGAAGCAGGGAAGTTCCAGACACGTCATAGGCATATTTTCCATTTTCGTCTACAATAATATGAAAATTCGAATCAATCGAGTCTCCATTTTGCTCAATCAACTGAATGATTTGATAAATCGTACCATTCAAAGATAACTGTTTTACGCGGGTACTGCTATATTCTCCATTATCCTCTAAGGTTACAGAATAGGATAACTGGTCGTAAGCAAGCAGTTGTCCGTTTCTATCATAAATATTACCACGCGTACTTTTTAAAATTCTTTCTTTTGTCGTTTCCAGACTGAAATTATCTGCATATTCCTGTCCATGAATGATTTGAAGTGTAAATACTCGATGAACCAAGATTCCACTCAAAAGAATAAAAAGAAAGGATAATACATAAATTCTTGGTATTTCAAATTTTTTAAATCGTTTTTTATTTTTTTTCATTAAGGTAATCTTGGCCCCTCCCATTCATATTCCACAAGCCAGTTATTAATCTGGTAAAAAATGCGGTAAAAAATAATCGTAATCAAAACTGTATATACCATTTCTGGCAAAATAATATGTCTGATATAATTTAATATGTGCAAACGACCTCGTAACATAAACTGAAGCCCATATACCGCAAATCCATACACCAAATCACTGATGGCCACCAGAAACATCGGTACTTTTACATCTTCCTCATAAAAAATGTTATATGCCATGCCATTTAGGTAACCCATATACATATATAATAAGGAATAAAAACCGATTAAATTTCCATAAAAAATATCAATTAAAAAACCACAGAAGAATCCTACAAATAATCCTTCTTTTTTTCCTCTCATAAAACCAAAGGATACTGTTAAAATTAACAATAAATTTGGTGCAATAGAAGCAACCGACAATTCCTGAAATACAGTCCCTTGAAGAATGAAGGTAAGAAGAATCAATGCACCTAAGGTCAATATTCTTCTCATGACTGTTCCTCCTTGTCAGCTTGCTGTTTTAATTGCTTAATTACCAATACTTCCTGAATATCCTCAAAATCAACTGCAGGAATAATGGTTCCATTTTTTGTTAATTGGTTTGCATCTTCATAAATCTCCCCTACATAACCAATTAAAATACCTTTTAAAAATTTATTACTTACAGAAGAAGTGACAATCTTGTTTCCTTCCTGCACCAGATCTTCTTTGTCTGTCAACTGGAAGAAACGAATCTTACCATCATCCATCAACTGCAAATCTCCTGTCACCATACAAATCTGAGAAGTAGAGGCTACCATGGCACTGACATTACTGCTGTCATCAATGATAGAGCGCACCGTCGCCCAATGTTCCCCTGTACCTGTAATAATTCCCACAAGTCCTCCCTGGGCAATGACATTCATGTCCACTTCTATTCCATCGGCACTTCCACGATTGATAATAAACGTGCTATACCAATTTCCTGTATTTTTTCCAATGACCTGTGCAGCAACCTTTTCGTATGCAGAATATTCTTTATCCAAATTATACAATTCTCGTAAACGTTCTGCTTCATCTTGTGCCTGTACCAAAAGACTATTTTTTTCTGTCAGTTCGGCAATCTGTTTTCTTAATTCTTCATTTTCTTTGGATAATTTTTCCACATTCTGAAAACCATGCTTTTGTTCCGTCATCCAATTTCCAATCCTATTGATTCCATTTTGAAATGGTACAACAACGTAACCTAATACATTGCGAACAGGATTAAAGGAAACCACCGAAGAAAAAGACAAAACAATCAATCCAATACAGAATATGGTCATCATCGTCAATAAATGTTTATTTTTTATCTTATACTTAAAATATTTTTTCATATATCAGGACTCCTTTATCGTTTTTGTCTTTTTGGAGTAAAAGCCCAATGTTTTAAGGTATCATGGGTAACAATCTCTTTTAATCCATAAATCGTACACAAATCATAGTATTTTGACAAAAGAATCGGACAACCTAGCTGTTCTGACAATATTTTATCAATATTTTTAATTCTGGTACTACCGCCCGCAAGGTAAATCCCTTCTTGCAAAATAATCTTATGAATCTGTGGAGGTGTTCTCTCCAAAAAGGCACGAATTTGTTCTCCAATTTCTATCACAGAATCATAAATAGCCTCATTTACAATATTAGAAGTCACTACGCGGGCTCTTGGAAGACCTGATACACAATCTGTTCCAAAAATCTTGGACGCTGATTTTACCTCTGGTTTCAAGTCTGCAAGAACCGCCTTTAGACGGCTTGCAGTACGCAGACTAATCTGAAAATTATTTTTCCTTCGTATATTATGAATGATGTTTTGGCTAAAGTGATACCCTCCCATAGGAATCAGTTTACTGATAATCACTCGGTTATCTGCAATCACAGAAATCTCTGTTGACTGCGCACCAATATTTACAATCATCGAGCCTTTGGTTTTTCCAATCGGGATTCCAAGTGCAAGTGCATCTGCAATCGGACGTTCCACCAGCAAAATTCGACTTCGTTTAAAGCGTCCATGTCGCGCAATGGCATAGTATGCTCGCTTTTCAATTTCTGTCATATCCATAGGAACTGCAAAATAAATAGTCGGGCGTCCTATCACACCTCTTTTTTCCTTTGCCAAAAGCGTGTGCAAAACAATATCCAACTGATTGATATTCGCAATCATACCATTCGTCATTGGAAAAGCCACTTCGATATCCTGTGGATTTTTTTCAAACATTTCATATGCCTTATCTCCCACCGCAATGACATCTCGATTTTGACGAATCGCAATCATATTTCGTTCTTTTATTATATTATTGTTCTTTTGGGAAAATATTTTTATTCTGCTACTTCCCAAATCAATTCCATAGACATGTTTATTGAACATATTCAACAGTTACATCCCTTCTATTATTTATATCCCATTCATTTCTTCGCATCATCTCAAGCGTTTATTCTTCTTCACTAAGTAATCCTTCTTCTCGGAAACTAAAATACTTCTGGTCACCGATAATGATGTGGTCTAACAGTGGTATATCTGAAAGCGCACACACCCTTTTCACCCGATTGGTAAACAAAATGTCTTCTTTGCTTGGTGCTGGATTTCCACTTGGATGATTATGTACCAAAATGATATAAACTGCACGATATTTCAGTGCAGTCAATAACAAGTCTCTTGGTGATACCAAAGAAGCATTTACCGTTCCCTTTGAAATAATCGGCTCTCCTAACAGCTGATTCTTCGTATCCAACATCATACAAATCATCTGTTCCTGTTCTTCGTGCCGCATTTTTTCCATGTAGTAATTTGCAATGGTATAAGGGTCTTCAAAACTTAATGTTTTTTGTGCGTGTAAACTGGCAATTCGTTTGGATAATTCTCCAATGCACTTTACCTGAATCGCCTTTACCTGACCAATTCCCTTAATCTCCATCAACTCTTGTAGTGTAAGGTGATGAATCCCTAAAAGTCTTTCCTTGTCCGTTCCCTTTTGCAAAATTTTTCGTGCCAGATCAAGAGAAGAACTCCCACAGGTACCCGTACGTAAAATTACTGCTAACAATTCGCTGTCCGTAAGATGCTCTGGACCATGCAACAGACATTTTTCGTAAGGTCTTTCTTCTTCTGGTATGTTTTTGATTGTATTCATGTTTTTTCCTCCTACCATGTCTCTCATTGGGCAGATTCCAAAACACATCACAACGAAATCATTTTAGCATAAATATTTTTTAAAGTATATAATTTCACTAGAATTTCACATATCTGCTGCAAATCGCTTCTGCAACACGAAGTCCATCCATTGCCGCAGAGGTAATTCCTCCAGCATATCCTGCGCCCTCTCCGCAAGGATAAAATCCCATAATGTTTGACTCTAGATTTTCATTTCGAGGCACTTTGATTGGAGAAGACGTTCTGCTTTCTACCCCTGAAAGCAGTGCATCTGGTCTGTCAAATCCTTTGATTTTTCCTCCACATGCCGAAATTCCTTCTGCCAGAGAGCGATGAATAAATTCTGGGAAAATTTCTGTTAAATTTCCCATCTCATATGCGCCCTTCATGCAAGGAAGGACATCTCCAAACTGCGTGGTGGTACGCTGTTTACAAAAATCTTCAAACGTCTGGACTGGAATTTTTCCTGCTCTTGACAAATATGCTGCCTGCTCTAAATAACGCTGGAAATACATACCTGCCAATGGGTCATGAAATACTTCCTGTGGATTTGCAATCTTATTTTTCTGTAAATATTCCTGCGCAAACGGATAATAGTCCTGTGGATTTACCGTAACAATCATGGCACTGTTGGCATTTCTACTTGCTCGTGCATGATAACTCATACCATTGATGGCAAGAAATCCTTCTTCTGAGGAAGCATTGACCACATGACCTCCAGGACACATACAAAACGAATATACACCATGTCCATTCGAAAGCTGGTGTGTCAGTTTATAACTGGCAGCCCCTAGCGCAGGTACCTGTTTTAACCCATACTGACTTTCATTAATCATTTCCTGTGGATGTTCCACACGCACACCAACCGCGAAGGATTTTGCTTCCATGGAAAGTCCCTTGTCTCTTAACATCGCAAAGGTATCTCGCGCACTGTGTCCAATGGCAGAGACAACAACCTCCACATCCATCCATTCTTTGTGATTGATCTGGATTCTCTTAATACAACCATCCTTCAGCTCTATGTCTGTAACCTGACTATTAAAATAGAAGGAACCGCCCATTTCTTCAATCTGATGGCGCATATTGGTAATGACTTTGATCAATACATCCGTTCCAATATGAGGTTTCTGGTCATAAATAATTTCTTCGGAAGCACCTGCTTTTACCAAAAGTTCTAATACCTTATGATTTCGACCAGCAGGGTCTTTGACGGAAGTATTTAATTTTCCATCGGAGAACGTTCCTGCACCGCCCTCGCCAAACTGTACGTTGCTGTTTGTATGTAATCCCTCTCCATTCCAAAATGCATCTACTTTTTTCTGGCGTTCTAATGCTTTGTCTCCTCGTTCTAAAACAATCGGAGCAAATCCCATACGAGCCAAAAGCCATGCGCAAAACAATCCCGCAGGTCCACATCCAATAACCACTGGTCTGCAATGCATCTGCCTGGTTCCATACGTTGGAAACTGATACACTGGTTCGTTGCTTAGCATCACATTTTTGTCTCCGCTTTTTTGTACACGCTGTAAAACTTTCTTTTCTTTTGCAGTTTCTACATCGATGGTATAGACAAATTTCAATTCTGGTTTCTTACGCGCATCAATCGAACGGCGAATAATCTGAAAAGACAGCAGTTCCGTATCTTTTATCTTCAATTGCTGGCATATTTTATCTTCCAACATTTTATTCGAATGCTGAATTGGTAACTTTAACTGTGAAATACGAATCATAACGTTGCTGCTCCTTTCCCTGCTACTGCCCCACTCGACCATGCCCACTGTAAATTATAACCTCCACATGGTCCGTCTACGTCAATTACTTCACCTGCAAAGAAAATTCCTGGCTGTAATTTGGATTCCAGTGAGGTAGTCAATTCTTTTGTATCTACTCCACCACAACAAACCTGTGCCTGTTTTATGGAGTAAGCTTCTTTGATTGGCAATACCCAGTCTTTTAACTGGTGGACAATCATCTCATCGGTACATTTTTTTGTTACAACAAGTGGAATCAATTTTTTCGGAAGTAAGCCCACCAACAATTCCTGTGTGGATTTATATGGACAGGCCATTCTTCTTCTTTCTAATAACTCTAACAATTGTTTTTCGCTAAATTCTGGCATAAAATCCAAATGGCACTGTACCTGTTTGCCTTCAAAAATCGCTCTTGTCGCAAAACGACTCACCTGAAACACACAAATACCAGAAATCCCATAATCTGTCAACAGCACTTCGCCTCTTTCTTCTATATGCATAGCATGATCGATTTCAAGGCGAAGGCAGGTATCCATCTTCGTTCCTGCCCATTTCGCAAAATAATTTCCTTTTCCCTTTAGGGCACAAAGTGCTGGCAATGGAGAAATTAACGTATGTCCAAGCCCTTTGGCAAGCTGATATCCCATATCGCTACTTCCTTCTACCGAAGAAGCATGGCTTCCGCAGGCAATAATGACACACTCACAGGCATACTTCCATGTTTTTGTAAGAACTTCAAATCCATCTTTTGTTTTCGCAATAGAAACGACTTCTTCGTTAGATTTGATTTTTACTTTTCTGTGTCTTGCTTCTAATTCTAATACCTCTGTAACACTCGCTGCCTGTTCGGTGTAAGGATATAACCATCCATTTTTATCTTTGAAATAAATCCCCAATTCCTCAAAAAATGCTACGGTTTCCTCTGCTGGGAACTGAGAAATAATCTTCCAAGGAAAAGAAGTGTTATCACTTCGGTAATATGTAGCATTTTGCGTACGGTTTGTCAGATTACATCGCCCATTTCCTGTCGCTAAAATCTTTTTTCCTACTTTTTCATTCTGTTCTAATATCGTGACGTTGGCCCCACATCTGGCGGCCCAGATGGCGCTCATTAAGCCAGAGGCACCGCCACCTATGATTACAACGTTTTTCATGGCAATTCTACTAATCCTTTTTCGTATAATTTCTGAAGACTCATCATGATACCAAATTTTGCGTGCTGCCAGGTAAGTCCTCCTTGGAAATATACCGCATATGGAGGACGAATTGGACCATCGGCACTCAGTTCAATGGAAGAACCCTGCACGAATGCACCTGCTGCCATGATAACATCACTGTCATATCCTGGCATTGGCCATGGCTCTGGTGTTACAAAGCTATCGATTGGAGCTGCTGCCTGAATCCCTTCACAAAATGCGATGAGTGGTTCTGGTTTTCCAAAAGTAACCGCTTGAATAATGTCATGACGACTTTCTGTTCCATTTGGAAGCACTCCAAATCCTAATTTTTCATAAATGTTTGCCGCAAAAATCGCACCCTTTAATGCACCTGCTGTAACCGTTGGCGCAAGGAAAAATCCCTGATAAAACGCCTGATTTACGCCAAGAGTTGCACCAACTTCTTTTCCAAGACCTGGTGTAGTCAGACGGTATGCTGCATTTTCTACACAGTCTTCTCTACCAGCGATATAACCACCCGTTGGCGCAAGTCCGCCACCTGGGTTCTTAATCAAAGAACCAACAATCATGTCAGCGCCAACATCGGATGGCTCAATTGTTTCTACAAATTCTCCATAACAGTTATCTACCATACAGATTACATCTGGTTTGATGCTCTTAATAAAGGCAATCAGCTCTCCAATCTGTTTTACAGAAAAAGATGGGCGGGTCTGATATCCCTTAGAACGCTGAATGGTAGCCAGTTTTGTCTTCTCATTGATTGCTTTTCTGATATTTTCATAGTCAAATGTACCATCAGCAAGCAAATCAACCTGACGATAGGTAATACCGTATTCCATCAAAGAGCCTTTGGATGGGCGGATACCGATTACTTCTTCTAATGTGTCATAAGGACGTCCAACAGGGGAAAGCAGTTCATCTCCAGGACGAAGGTTTCCAGCCAAAGCAACGCCAAGCGCATGGGTTCCACAGGCAATCTGTGGGCGAACCAATGCAGATTCTGTGTGAAATGTTGCAGCATAAATTTCTTCTAAGGTATCTCTACCCTGGTCATTGTAACCATAACCACTAGAAGCATACAGACAAGCCTCACTGGCATTGCATTTTTGCATTGCATGCAATACTTTCAACTGGTTGTATTCTGCAACTTTATCAATTTCAGCAAATCGTTCTTCCAAACTTTTTGCGATACGTTCTGTAAATTCAAAAACTTTTTCGTCGATGCCCATTGTTTTGTACATCGCACGAGTCATATCCATATTCATCGTAATCCCTCTCGTTTCCTAGATGATTTCTCGCTTTTTCAAAGATTCTAACATTGCCTGCAAAATTTCATCTTCGTTGTATTGATAATCTGGTTTGTAGAACCATTCTACATCGTGTTCTCGCTTAAACCAAGTAATTTGTCTTTTTGCAAAATGGCGGGTATCTCGTTTCAAAACATACAGTGCTTCCTCAAGACTCCAGGTACCATCTAAATAATTCAGAATCTCCTTGTAACCTAAGCCCTGCATGGACACCATTCCTTTATGATACCCCATATCTTTTAATTTTTGTACTTCTTCCAAAAGTCCAGCCTCTACCATATGGTCGATACGCTCATCAATGCGCGCATATAATTTGCTTCTCTCATCATTTAACACAAAATATGCTACATTATATGGAGACTGTTTCTGGCGTTGTTCCTCGTTGTGCTGGGAAATTGGAGAACCTGTCTGCTCAAAATATTCCAACGCACGAATCACACGCTTTACATTATTTTGGTGAATGGCTTTGGCAGATTCTGGGTCAATCTTTTCTAACATCTGATGCAACACTTCTGCACCCTGCGTTTTTGCCAGTTCTTCTAAGTGTTCACGATAACTCGTATCCTCTCCATGTTGTGAAAAGTCAATATCTCCCGTCACTGCCTGTATATAAAATCCTGTACCGCCCACCAACAAAGGAATTTTTCCTTTTGCGTAAATCTCATCCATAGCCTGTTTGGCCATTTCTTGAAATCTTACTACATTAAATTCTTCCTCTGGATTTAAACAATCCACCAGATGGTGTGGTACTCCCTGCATTTCTTCTGGCATGATTTTTGCGGAACCGATGTCCATGTAACGATATACCTGCATGGAATCAGCGGAAATAATCTCCGCATTCACCGCTTTTGCCAGCTGAATCGATAATTTGGTTTTTCCTACTGCGGTAGGTCCTGTTAGAATAATCAATGGTTTCTTCACTTTGTTTTCCTACACAATTCGTTTAAATTTCTTCTCCATCTCATATTTGGTCATGGAGATAATTGTTGGTCGTCCATGTGGACAGTTGTATG
>JAEIGA010011409.1_pt1 | contig 13488 bp, 9 predicted proteins | sample 9270691 | NCBI WGS metagenome assembly JAEIGA01 (sample SAMN17057246, study PRJNA624740) | gut metagenome | biome: biome; isolation source: fecal sample | host: Bos grunniens | place: China: Xizang | collected 2019
AATAAAGTCTGATACTTTTTTACCGTTTCCTTTATCTGTTCTTCAGATAAAACGGGAGTTACGATGAAAACGGTTTCATACTGTCTTACCATAAGGTTTTGTTTTTAATTTATTAATAATTACTATTTTTTGAGTTTGCAAAAGTAGTACTAATATTTGATTTGACAAAATTTATTTCAAGTTTTATTAAATACTACTCTTGTCCTCCTTCATTTTTGCCATGGCAGTTTTTGTATTTTTTACCACTTCCACATGGACATGGTTCATTTCTTCCAACTTTCTTTTCAACGTGAACAGGCTGAACTTTTTGAGGTTGAGAAGGATTGTTTGCTTGTGGTTGTGATTCTTCTTTACGTGATGTTTTTATACCTTTATTATCTGTTTTTGGCAAGTCTGTTTCTTTTACTTGTTGTTGTTCAGCTATTGGAAGTGATGCTCTACATAAGAATGAAGTTATGTCTTTGTTTATTGAACCCAACATCTTTTCAAATAATGAGAATGATTCAAATTTATAGATTAACAATGGATCTTTTTGTTCGTAAGATGCATTTTGAACTGATTGTTTTAAATCATCTAACTCTCTTAAGTGTTCCTTCCAAGCGTTATCTATTATTTGTAAAGTTATACTCTTTTCAACAGACAAGCCAATTTCTTTTCCTTCTGTATTGTATGATTTTTCGATTGGAGCTATTGCTGTAATCATACGTTTTCCGTCTGTGATTGGGAAAGCTATGTTTTCATATTTATAGCTCTTTGCCTCATAGATATTTTTTACATATGGGAAAGCTAACTTAGACAGATTGCCTAGTCTTTCTTTTTGATATACGTAAACATTTTCATATAATGTTTCAACGATTTCTTTTCCTCTATTTTTTAAGAAAGTGGCTTCATCTATTGGACACTCATATCCACATACTTTTATGAATTCTAAGCTAAATCCTTCATAGTCATCTTTGAAATCTGACACCATTATTTCTAATGTATCATAAATCATATTTGAAATATCTATTGAAAGCTTATCTCCATAAAGAGCATTACGACGTTTTGTGTAAATAACTGTTCTTTGATTATTCATCACATCATCATACTCCAATAATCTCTTACGAATTCCAAAGTTATTTTCTTCTACTTTACGTTGTGCTCTCTCAATACTTTTTGTCATCATAGAATGTTGAATAACTTCTCCTTCTTGAAGTCCCATTCTATCCATTAATTTCACCATTCTATCAGAACCAAACAAACGCATAAGTTTATCTTCCAAAGACACAAAGAATTGACTACTTCCGGGGTCACCTTGACGTCCTGAACGTCCTCTTAATTGTCTATCAACACGTCTTGACTCATGACGTTCTGTTCCTATGATTGCTAATCCACCTGCTTCTTTTACTCCTTCTTGAAGTTTGATATCGGTTCCACGACCAGCCATATTTGTTGCAATAGTTACAGCTCCTGCTCTACCAGCTTGTGCAACAATATCTGCTTCTTTTTTATGAAGTTTAGCATTAAGAACTTGGTGTTCTATCTTTCTTAACTTCAACATTTTTGACAATAACTCTGAAGTTTCAACGTCTGTTGTTCCTATAAGTACAGGTCTATTCTCTCCTATCAAACGTTCAACTTCATTAATTACTGCTGCGAATTTTTCTCTCTTTGTTTTGTATATTAAATCATCATTATCATGTCTAATAACAGGTCTGTTTGTTGGAATAGTTACAACATCTAATTTGTAAATATCCCACAATTCTCCTGCTTCTGTTTCAGCTGTACCTGTCATACCAGCCAATTTAGAGTACATTCTGAAATAGTTTTGCAAAGTAATAGTAGCGTATGTTTGAGTAGCAGCTTCAACCTTTACTCTTTCTTTTGCTTCAATAGCTTGATGCAAACCATCTGAGTAACGTCTTCCTTCCATGATACGACCTGTTTGCTCGTCTACAATCTTAACTTGATTGTTTATCACAACATACTCAACGTTATTTTCAAACAATGCATAAGCTTTCATCAATTGATTTATTGTATGAACTCTATCTGATTGCACTGCGTAGTTTTGCATGATTTGGTCTTTTCTTTCGGCTTTTTCTTGAGAAGAAAGCTCTTCTTTTTCAAGTTCTGCAATTTCACTACCAACATCTGGCAACAAGAAAAATTTAGGATTTTCCCCTAATTTAGAAAGGAAATCCATACCTTTTTCTGTAAGTTCTATAGTATTATGTTGTTCTTCTATCACAAAGTAAAGCTCATCATCTATTATGTGCATTTGCTTACTTTGGTCTTGCATATAGAAGTTTTCAGTCTTTAATAATAAAGCCTTCATTCCTGGTTCAGAAAGGAATTTAATCAAAGCTTTATTCTTTGGAAGTCCATGGTGAGCTCTCAACAATAAAATTCCACCTTCTTTTTCTTTCTCAGGAGTATAACCAGGAGCTAAACATTTTTTTGCATCTGACAATATTTGAGTTACTAATTGTCTTTGTGCGTTATAAAGTTTTTCTATTACAGGACAAAATCTTTCAAATTCTTGATTATCTCCTTTTGGAGTTGGACCTGAAATAATTAATGGTGTTCTTGCATCATCAATTAAAACTGAGTCAACCTCATCGACTATTGCAAAATTGTGTTTTCTTTGAACAATTTCATTTGTGTTGCTACACATATTATCTCTCAAATAGTCGAAACCAAATTCATTATTTGTTCCATAAGTAATATCAGCATTATAAGCACTACGTCTTGCTTCTGAATTAGGTTCATGCTTATCAATGCAATCAACTCTTAAACCATGGAATTCAAACAACATTCCCATCCATTCGCTGTCACGTTTTGCCAAGTAGTCATTTACTGTTACAACGTGAACACCTTTTCCTGGTAATGCATTAAGATAGATTGGTAAAGTAGCAACCAAAGTTTTACCTTCCCCTGTTGCCATTTCAGCAATCTTTCCTTGGTGAAGCACAGTACCTCCAATTAATTGCACATCATAGTGAATCATATTCCACTCCATTGGAGTACCTCCTGCTTGCCATACTTTATCAAAGTAAGCCTTATCACCTGAAATATTAACATTATCTTTTATGGTTGAAAGATATTTGTCATATTCAGTAGCAGTAACTTCTACCTTTTCATTTTCAGTAAATCTCTTTGCAGTTTCCTTAACAACAGCAAAAGCTTGTGGTAAGATATTATTTAAAACATTTTGTGTCTTATCGTAGATTTTCTTTTCCAAGTCCTCAATTTGAGTATAAACTTTTTGTTTTTCTTCTATACTCATTTCTAATTCAGACTCTATTCTTGCTTGTAAAGCATCTAATTGTTGTTGTTCTGCTGTTATAGCATCTTTGATAGTTGCCTTAAACTCTAAAGTTTTTGCTCTAAGTTCATCATTAGATAATTTAGTAACTTGATCATACGCTTCCAAACACTTTTTCAAAATCGGAGTTAATTCTTTTAAATCTCTTTGAGATTTGCTTCCGAACAATTTTGTCAAAAAACTTGCCATATCTATATTCTATTTATTATTATCGTTTTCTTCTTTAATCAATTTCTTTTTAGGATAGTAAATATCCAATGCTGTTATCATTGCAGTCAATCCCCAGAAAGGAACTGCCAATTTCTCTGTTTCCAAAAAGTTATTAAACACTCCATGTACATAATATGTCACCAAAGACAAAACTAAAAACAAAGCTAAATCTGCTACTGTTTTGTTTTCTGCCTTGTGATAAACTCTTAAACCTATTGCAACAGTAGTTAAAAACACTAAAAACACTGCAATAGTTCCAAACACACCTTGTTCACTCAAAGGTTTTAAGTATTCACTATGTGTACTACCTAAATCCCCTGCGTCAGTACTAATTTGTGTTAAGTTATATGATTTTTGATAACCTGAATACAAAAACTTATACATTCCAGGTCCACAACCAACTATTGGACTTTCTTCAAACATTTCTAAAGCACAAGCCCAACGATTTAGCCTTTCAACATTTGAATCATCAGTACTAATGTTTGTTATAGAAGACATATGCTCCATCATATTGCCTGATGAATCTTGCTCATTCTTTTGAAGCATTCCTATGATAGAAGACCAAAATATTATTACTAAAACCCCTACTCCTGCTAAACCAATAAGTATTGTCTTTAATTTAATTCTCATTTTAACAACAACATAAACTCCTATTGCTGCTAAAACACTTGCCCAAGCTGCTCTTGAATAAGAAAATATTAAACCAGCTACTAATACCACAAATATTGTTACAAAGAAACTTCTCCAAAAAGTATTAGGCACTATCTCTTTACTTCCTATTGTAAAGGCAAAAGACAAAGGTATCATTAATGCTAAAACAGCTCCGTATGCTGTGTGATCATTATAAAATGGTTGCATCACATAATGAGCATATGAAAGAGCAAAATTTTCTGTAGAAAGCAAGCCTATACACACTATCGCGATAACACTCAATGGTATAACATAGCAAAGGAAAAAGCCTTTGATTGATTTAAGTTTCTTAAACAATGGTATCACCACAAAATAACAAGGAACGATAAACCATAATTGAGAAAGCAAATACTTAAACGAAACAAAATAATCCTCACTAAAAAAGCAAGTAATCAAAGTCCAAGCAAGACTAATATATATAGTTATAGAAATTGGGTGAGAGAGCACTTTTTTGTCATACCTTCTTGTGCAAAATAATTGAAACAAGAATAAAAGCATAACAAATATCAAAAGAGGCTCTGAAGGTAAACTCATAGCCAATTCCTTTATAGTAACAGTAACCGAAAGAGGTGTTGCAAAGGCAATAAGATAAGGAGCTATCTTTACATTAAAAAGCAATAGAATAACAAAAAGTAAAATCACAGGAATTAGCAGATAGAAATAATACTCATAAAACAAAGTATAAAACAATCCACTTAAAAAGATGGAACATAACAATACTATGAGTAAAGAGTTTTGCTTACCTTCACTCATAGAATTCCAATAATTAATAATTCCTTGTTTAAACTTATTCACTTTTTGCTCTTCTCCTAACAACCAATACGCACAAAGCTAAAAATGTACAAGCCAATGCTGTTACTGCAACTATGATAGAACGTTTAGGTTTATCCTTTGAGAAAGATGGAGAGGCATATTCTATAACAAATTCTGTAGGAATCTCTGCATCTCTATCAACCTTTGCTTTTTCTAATTGGTCTGTCCACATACGCAAAGACTCTCTTCTATTTATTAATTGGTCTCTTAAGTTAGCAACCTTTGCACTTGCTTGAGCAAATTCTTTCATTTTAGATTCCAATCTTGCAACTGCAGCGTGATTTCCTGCAGCTACTTGTTTTGCTAACTCTTGAGAGAAACGCTCACTTGCACCATCAGGGAAGTAAAGATTGTATTCTTGACTCAATTTAGATAAACTATCTGATAACAAATCAATATCTGCTAAGATATTATTTCTTGAACGCTCAATAGCAGAACATATACTATCAGCCTTTTCTCTTTTCATTTCATTTCTAACAACACTTACCTCTCTCACTATAAAGTTAGCAATCTTTGCTGCATACTCTGGGTCAGTATCCCATACAGTAAGTCTTACTCCTAAGTTTTCTGTACGTTTTACCTTTATATTTTTGTATAACTTACGTCCAAGTTTCTCATCAAGTTCTTTACCATCAGCCTTGATGCCATAGTGTTCTGCTAAATTAAATTCATTACAAGCAGCTCCTACAACTCTTCCACTTGTGATTATATCTAATATATACTCACAATCAGAAGCCATACCAAAATTAAAAGGGTCCACATTATCCATTTGACTCAATACACCCTTTGAAATAGAGTTAGTATCACTTGGCAATAAGGTAACTTCAGACTTATAATAATTAGGTAACATCAAACTAATTCCTGAAGCCACAATAGCCGAAGCAAGAAAAGTTATTATCAAAGCCTTTTTATTACGATTCAAAAAGTTAAAAATCTCTTTAAAATTTAGTTCTTCCATGTTTTTTATCTTTTTTCTTTAAACTTTAAACTGCAAAGATACATCTTTTTTAACAAATTACTTCTACAAAAACGCAAAAGTCTATATATTTATTCTTTGTTTCAAAAAATTAAAACAAAGAATCAGTATTCGTTTGCCAAATAAAAAAATATTTCCTATCTTTGTAGCATATTAACAATAAAAATAAATGTATTATGAAAAAGGTTGCATTATTTATTAGCATGATACTATGCATCAATACCCTTTTTGCTCAAATAGGAACAACATTTTGGATAGATTCAATTCAATATATAATTGCGGAAGATAATAAATTAGTAATAGAGGCTACTGACCCAGGACTTGTAATAGCAGATATTCCTGAAACAATAACACACAATGGAAACACTTATAGAGTTACTGGAATAAATGAGCTAGCTTTCTATTTTCGTACAAGTTTAACCTCTGTTACTTTACCTAATAGTATAGTCGGAATTGGTATATTTTCTTTTCATAATTGTGTAAATTTGACATCTGTTACACTTGGTGATAGTGTTTATGCTATTCGCAATTCTGCATTTAATGGATGTTCAAGTTTACAAACAATAAACATTCCTTCTACCCTTAGTATTTTAGAAGAGCAGGCTTTTAAAAATTGCACTAGTTTAACTTCTATTAATATTCCAGATAATATTACAGTTATTGAAAATAGCACATTCTCTAACTGTAATAATCTTACAACAGTTACAATAGGTAATAGAGTAACCGAAATTAAAGCAAATGCTTTTGAAAATTGCTTTTTATTAAACACACACTTTGTTTTAGATAGCATAGTTAGTATTGAGACAAACGCTTTCATTAATTGCTGGTCTTTAAATGAAATTACTCTTGGAGAAAATCTAACTAACTTAAGCAATCTTGCTTTTATGGGTTGCACAAGCTTAAATACTTTGAATTTCAATGCTATAAATTGTACAAATTTTACCGATAACAATCACCCTTTCTCAAATACAGCTATAAATACTATAAACATTGGAGAAAATGTTCAAAGGATACCTGCTTATTTTGCCTATGGTTTTAATCAATTAAGCGCTGTTAATATTCCAAATAGCGTGACTGAAATTGGAGAACAAGCTTTCTATGCTTGCAGTAATTTAAGTTCTATTACCATTCCTAATAATGTTACCTCTATAAAAGAGAAGACTTTTCAAAATTGCAGTAGTTTAAATGTTATTACACTTGGAAGTTCTGTTGATACTCTTGAAAGTAGTGCTTTTAGATATTGTAACGCTTTGCAAACTATTAATTGTTTAGCTACAACTCCTCCTGTGTTTAGTGACAATAGTGTTTTCCCTTTTCAAAATTCTGCTAATGTAAAAGTACCTTGTGGAAGTTTAGATGCTTATAATGCTGATTACTATTGGTTCACTTATTTTGGTGAAAGAATAACTGAAGATTGCGAATCAAGTCTTGAAGATATGGAAGAATCAGCACTTTCTTTCTATCCTAATCCTGCAAAAGACAGAGTTTCTTTCAGTGAAAAGATTGAAAGAGTTGAGTTAATTGACTTAAATGGAAAGACTATCAAGGTTTTTGAAAACGTAAATGAAATAAACATTAAAGACATTTCAAGTGGAGTTTACTTTTTAAAACTTCACGCCTTTGACAAAACAACAACTCAAAAACTAATTAAAAAATAAAAGAAATGAAAAATGTAAAACTATGGCATTGCCTATTGGCAGATGCAATTGGTATGATAAGCTATTTTATTCCTGCACTTGGAGAGTCAATAGACTTGATTTGGGGACCACTTTCTGGAGTACTTTTCTTCTATTGGTTTCGCAAACCTTTAGGAGCATTCATCGCTACTGCAGAAGAAATGATTCCTTTCACAGACATTATTCCTACTTTCACAATAGCATATCTTTTGTTTAAAAGAAAAGAAATAAAGTAAAAGAAATACAAAAACCTTGTTTTCTTTTATTTTTTCAAAGAGACAATCCGTTTTCTTAAAGAGACAATTCATTTTCTTAAAGAGAAAACAGATTTTCACAAAGAAAAACCAATTTGAAAATAAAGTTTCATTTCATTAATCCTTTGTGAAAACACAATTAAATAAAAAAAGCAGTTGTTGATTTCAACCGCTTTTTTGTTTTTATTATCCTCTATACAAATCGTCTTTCCCTATTGTTCCTACTAATTTATCGTAGTATTCTTGAGATTTGATATGTTTTAGATTTTCTTTTGTCTTTACAAGGATTTGTTTTATTTCATTCTTCTTGTCTTCAGGTAGATTGACTGCATCATTCAACAAATCACTTATATATTTTTGGTGTGATTGCCATAGAGCTATATCACTTACATGTTTATTTCTTAAGCGTTCTGCATACCAATTACTCTTCAATAGGTATTCTTGTGTGAACATTTCTCTAATTTCCGGTGAAGATAATGTTTTGCCTTCGTATTCTCCATATGCCATTATATGAAGTATTGCTTTTAAAGGAGGTATTGCTCCCTCTACGCTTCCATCTTCAAAATACATTTTTGCAACTCTTGCTTGGTTGTCTGTGATGTTTTTAATTCCATCAACGTATTCTTGCATACTTTGAAGTTCTGGTTTCAACATTTCATTAGTAAAGACAACATTAGGATTTTCAAATACTCTACCAAAGTAATTATGTATAAATTTCTCTGTTACTCTATATCCTAATACAGATGCTTTTACTTCTTCTCCTTCGTATGTGAAATTCTCTATTTTTTCAAAGTAATTGTTTTCTATTAAGAATTTAGGATTTCTTTCTTCTGGAGAAAGCCTTGACCATATTTCTGGTATTAATAAACTTATATCATGATCTACTCTGTATTTGCTTCCTATGTATCCTGCAGGTGTTGTAAAGCCATCATATCCTGTTAAGATAAATGATATTAAAGCATTATTCAAATCTGTTACTGCGCATAGTGCGTTGAATGGTCCTTTTGTTAATGCTCCTTCTGAACCTGCTCCTGTTGTAGATGGACTCTTACCTGTTAGAGAGCAAACAAAATCCATAAACAACTCAGGTAATTCTTGGTAGTGAATTGGATTATAAACTGCTAATGGTGCTATTCCTTCTTCTGCTCTATTGTTTCTTCTTCCTGGTAAAACTGCATTTACAGGAACATATAACGGTTCTCCTTCAGGGATGCGTCTTGCTAACCTCATTCCTACTTCTGCTATGTATTTTTCTGTTGGTAGAATTAGGTCGTTGCGTGTTTGTAAATATCTTACATTCTTTGATGGTTTTCCATTTACAATACGTGGGTGTGCTGATGATACAAAGTATTTTGATTCTTTGTCATCAACCATTGATTCTATCAAATTACGCATTGGGTCTGTAAATCTATCAAAGTTGATTACATCTTCTGATATTTCTACTGCATCTTCTTTTGTTAATGGTTCAAAGTTAGAGATAAATGTGTTTGGTGTAGCAAGGTCTAATTCTGCTTTCTTGTCGTATCCTCTTATTATTGCATCGTCTGGTCTTTGGAAGAAACGATATTCACAGTTTTCTACTATCTTAACGCTTAATTGTTTTTCTGCTTTTCCTAGATTAGTTAAAAGTTTTGTTGGTACGACTGTTGATGCACTAATGTCATCTTCCATTTGTATTTTATCTGAGTGAACGAAATCTTGTCTTAATTTAAATGTCCTCCAAGTTCCGTTTTCTTCAAATCCTACTCTTAAGTAACGTGCGTAGATTTTCTTATCTTCAAATTTCAATTCATTTCCTGGTGTTCCGTTTAGGATATCTACATTGAAATATTTTTTCCAATCTTCACCCCATTCTTCTTTGTAGAATCTTTTAACTATGAATGCTATTCCTTTTATGTATTGTGGAAGGCTTCTTAACCATTCGTTGTAGCTTTCTGTGTATTCAGGACTTGGTGTAAGCAGTTTAATTACTGAACCCATTGAACGTAGGTTGCAAAGGAAGCTACGGCTGTAAGGGATTGCATCATGATTCTCATATCTTTTTGAATAATCATAATTAATAATTTCTTCTACTTTTGCAAAGTCTGTTTCAAAATCACTTACAAAGAATGGTCCTCCATGAATTGCATCAGATATTGACTTAGAGATTTCAGATTTTCCTCCTCCTGATACTGTACATGGTTTATGGCAGAACATTCCATCTCCAAGTGTTTCTATCAATCTATAGTTTAAGGCTCCTGAATAACTTTCCATACGGAATTTGCTTCCATTTGGAAGTATGTATATTCTATTTGGAAGTAGTTTTAATTTATGTTCTCCACTATCATTCTTCCATTTAATTTCTTGATTTGGTACATTAAAATTAGTGTTTTCAGGTAAATAGTAGATATGATTGAAGTTTTTGTCTATTCCATATCCTTCTGGTTGGAAATGAATGAATGATTGACAATTCTTTTTTACGTCTTCAAAAGTGTTTCTTACTTTCATTGGATTTGCAAAGTAAGTATCACCTTGATTGTATCCAGGAAATACTAATGCTCCTCCTGCGTGTTCTTCTTCTGTGTTTCCAAATATATTAGAAGAATAGCTCATCATAGTTTTAACTTCTTTCTTTGAGTATCCAAAGTAGTTATCTGCTATAACTGTTGCTATGATTCCTTCTTCTGTTCTTACACATAGTTTGAATGATTGTCCATCGTTGTATAGTTCATTTTCATTTTCCCAACACATTCCGTCTTTCTTTTGACGTTCTGTTGCTTGAGAAATGTGTGGCAATCCACATTCTTTTTTTGTTAATTGTGTTAATTGTGGTGCTAAAATAATACAACCTGTATGTCCTGTCCAGTGTTCTACATCTAAGGCTGAGTCATGAAGTATGTGATATGGGCTTCCTCCATTACCAAATATACTTTCAACAAAGTCTAGGTTACTTACAAGTGAACCCGGAGTAAAGAAACGTATTTCCATACTTTTACGTTCGCTAACACCTGGTACTTCTGGAGAGATAGTTGGTCTTAATAATAAAGAAACCATACATCTTACAGGTGTATCTGTTTGTGATGTGTATGGTAAATCCATAACTTCTCCTGATTCCGCAAATGCTCTGTAGAAGATATATTTTGCAACTTCTACAGGAACTGCTTTCTTATCATTTGGTATTGGCAATCCTCCTTCTGCAACGTGAAATACTCCTTTTGTTGTTCTTCTATCATTTTTTGGATTATGCAATACTCCTTGTTTTACTCTATAAGATGTAACGTAAGTTGATTTATATTCATCTGCTCCTATAGGTAGAGATAATTCTCTTGCTATTCCGTATGTATCAAGAGTGAAAGTACGCAATGGAATTTCTATATCTGGAACGCTTTTTACTGATGCAAAATATCTATTTAAAAAGTTTTGTATTCTTGCATCTGCTGGACATAGATTTTTATTAAACAAGGCTTCTCTTTCTTTATAATTAGAAAGTAAACCTTTTAGTATTCTCATGAAATTTTGTGTTGACTCATCTGCATCATCAACGGATAAATCAACACCCATAGCTGCAAGTCGCAGACTTATGTATTGCTGAACGTATTCTCTTGTTGATTTTAGTTTTTCTTCTGGAATAACGCCTAATGTATCTTTTAAGTCTTCCATATTCTATTGAATTTAATTTTAGCTTGCAAAGTAACAAAAAAACTTTGATTTTTGCATATTTCTTATTGTTTTTTTGTCACAAAAAAAGCCGTCTACAAAAGTAAACGGCTTTTTGTTTATTTTATTTCTCTATTTTTTGTCTTTATACTTACCAATTTGAGTCTTCAATGCATCTATTGCTTGCATTATTGCTTCTTCGAATGTATCTGCTTGTTTTGAGGCAAACAAATCTTTTCCGGCTATTTCTACTTTTATGTCAGCTATTTTATTATTATCTGACTCTGGTTTATCAACATTTAGTGTTACTTCTGCTCCTAATATACCTGATGCATGTTTTTCAAGTTTAGAAACTTTGTCATTGATGAAGTCTTCTAATTTTTGATCAGCCTTAAATTTAATTGATTTCACCGTGATTTTCATAATAACCTCCTTTTTTTTAAATTATTAATCTATATCTACTTCTGCACTTGGATGTGCAAGTTTGTAGGCTTTCTTTAACTCTTCTATTGTAGTGTGAGTGTAAACTTGTGTTGAGGCTATAGTTGAATGTCCCATTAGTTTTTGTATAGCAGTCAAATCCGCTCCTTCTGCAAGTGTATTTGTAGCAAAACTATGTCTTAAAGTGTGTGGAGATGCTGAATTTGCAGATTGCAACATCGCTACTTCTTTACAAACAAAAGAGTATAATTGTTTTTTAGACATTGGCTGCAACTTATTATTTAAAAGAAACGCATTTGTAGTTGCATTTGTTTCTTTTTTTCTTTCAAGATAATACTTTATCCTTCCCATTACTTCTGGATGTACTGGTATAAGTCTTTCTTTTCTTGCTTTACCAAGCACTCTAATTTCCATTCCTTCAAAGTCAATATCCTCATCGCAAAGGTCCAATAACTCTGACTGACGAATTCCTGTTGAATAAAGCATTTCTAATATTAAATGGTCTCTTACTCCTGCAAAACTTTTATCTTCGCTTTTTACCAAGAGTAATTGTTCCATTTCTTTTCCAAATATGTAATCTCTGTTAGTTTGTTGAACTTTTGGAGCTACAATTTTCAACATTGGATTTACGCTTAAAACGCCTTCTCTTGTAAGAAAATTAAAATACAATCTGATACAAGCAACTTTTCTTCCTATACTACGATTTGATATTTCTTTATCCTTTAGATTTACCATCCAAATTCTAATCATAGATGGAGTTACGTCTAATTCGCTTGTTACACCGCAACTTTCCTCTATTACCTTTTCAAATTGATTTAAATCATTAAGGTAGGCTATAACGGTGTTATTAGAATAACCTTTTTCTGCTTTTAAATACTCAACAAAACTATCAAAATTCATACTTAACAATTTTAAAAAAAAGCTTACACACGAGTTGCAAGCTTTTTTATTTTTTCAGAAAACTATTTATCCATTGCTTCTCGTTGCAACTTTTGAATATAAATAGCTTTCAATTTACGATCTCTTGCTACTACTGAAGGCTTTGTGAATTTTTGTCTATTTCTCAACTCTTTCACAACACCAGTTTTTTCAAACTTTCTTTTTAACTTTTTTAAAGCTCTTTCAATGTTTTCGCCTTCTTTAATAGGAACAATAATCATAATTAATACCTCTTTCTTTTTTAATTGTTAATAAATAAATTTACTTTGCAAAAGTAGTAATTTAGTTTGTAACTACAAAATTTTACTTAATTTTTCTCTTATCCAAAGTGGGCAAGGATGTGGTTTTCTTGACCTCTCATCTATAAAGGCCAAAGTATTATATCCCTCACACAAAATTTCTTCTTTACCCTCTTTTTCTCTCAAAACCTGATAGTCAAATCTAATTTTCACAGCAGGAACCGTATTTATGCTTGTTCTAACTATTAGTTCTTCATCAAAATATGCAGGTTTAAGATATTTGGCATACTGATCTATCAATGGCATCATC
>JAEIGA010011410.1_pt1 | contig 13488 bp, 8 predicted proteins | sample 9270691 | NCBI WGS metagenome assembly JAEIGA01 (sample SAMN17057246, study PRJNA624740) | gut metagenome | biome: biome; isolation source: fecal sample | host: Bos grunniens | place: China: Xizang | collected 2019
CAACGTATATCCTGTCGATGGTGGCAAGTATAAGTTGGTTGTAAGAAATAGCCGTACAGGTGATGAGGCTACCAAGGAGGTTTCAGGTTTCAACAAGATCAAGAAGCTCTCTGCATCTGAGTTGCAGGCGATGTTGAATGCGGGAAGCCAAGATAAGTTGTTCTACCATCACTTTGATATTTCAAAGTTGCGTTTTGATTGTACTGGCGTAGATGCCAGCGAGGCTCCAACAACGTTAGATGAGTTGTTCGCATCGCGTTCTGCATTTGGTTGGACGGTACAGGTTGTCGGTACACCAAAATATGATAATTATAACAGAATTACTTACTTTAAGATTAACCTGAATTAGTATGAAAAAGCTTATAATATTATTGGTCGGCTTGTTCGCCGCTATAAGTGCTATTGCCCAGGATAATAAGGGTAAGGACTTGACTTTTATCTATATCTCGCATGATGAGAATACGCCTACGCAGACTCTTATCAGTCGTTTGGTGGCACATTACGAGGATGCAAAGTATTATCCAGATAGCTATGCTACAATATTCTACCTGACAAATGGCGAGAACCCTATTATTGTCAGGATGAATGTTGAGGGTGCTAATCCGCAGGATTTCGATAAGCTTATCGAGGACTTGCAGGCGAAGCGTTCGCATGATGTAGCTCCAGAGACTGACCGTGAGAAGATTATGGAGATCTTTGCAGAGGTTGATTTGTTAGATGACGAGGGTAATCCCGTATTTAACTCTGCGCAGTGGAACTACTACGTGAACTCTACTTTTTGGCTTTTGAACAACAATGAGCATGTTATTGCATCGTTGTTCTGGATTATGGATATGGAGCCAATGGTTAAGTCAGGTTATTTGCAGGTTAATATTCTGCATGGCGAGATTGACCCATTGCCAATAGATGAGAAGTTACCATTTGGATCGAAGGCATTATGTAGAAACATGCCATTTATCCCAATGCCTTATTAATTAAAGCAAATAAAAAAAAGTGAAATATGAAAAAGAGTATCTTATTTGTTTTTTGTGCGTTAAGTGTACTGTCTGTAAGTGCAGGTACACCAAAGTTGCCATCAAAATGTGAAGCATTCCGTCCACAGGAATTGGCTGCCTTGGTTTTGAAAGAGTCAGAGGTAAAGAAGTTGATGTCAAAGTCTGATTATGGTCAGAATACACCTCCCGCAGCGGGTCTTGAGGCGTATTGGACCGTTTATAGTGACCGTGACAATAACCAGACATACGAGCAACCATCATTGAGTGGTGCAAAATGTACTACTTTGACGTTCAATCAGACTTTGCGTATTGCAGAGATTAAGGGTAACTTCGCTTTGGTTTATGAGGAGCCAAACAAGCAGGTTATCTATCCCGAGATCTCTCACCGTGCCGTATGTAAGGGTTGGGTGCCAATGAGCAACCTGCTCTTGTGGCAGTCATGTTTAGCAAGCGATGAGGGTATCTATAATAAGGCGTTGTTGTGCGTAAACCTTGAGACATTCAAATCGGACCCTTCAAATGCTGTTGGTTATGGTTATCGTGAACCATCAACCAAGAGCCCAGGTGCTGTACTTCAGACTGATATTAACTTTTACTTTATCATGAAGCAAGAGAATGGTATGGCATTGCTTGCAAACCAGAGTAAGATGGATGGTGACCTGACAGACAGGGTGTTGGAGTTCTGGGTTCCTACACAGTCATATGTGCCTTGGAATCAGCGTTCATGCCTTGAGCCAACGTGGGATCTCGATGACGTTGATTATTTTGCTGATAAGGGTATTGTTGCTCCCATATATGGCGATAAGAGTTTATCTGGAAAACAGATTAGTAAGATTAGTTATAAGTTGGAAGATCTTACAAACGTCCCACCTGGCAAGCAGCAATATTTCTACCGTATGCCAGGTTCAAGTTTGCGCTTTCCTATTCTTGATGGCGGTTCGAAGACTATCTACAATATGTCAACATTTAGCGCAAATGGTGATGCTGTGGGTGGCAGAAGCAAGAAGAAGACTCCAGAGGAGATTGCCGATAGTATCAAGAAGGCACGTCTGGAGAAGATGCAGCATATCAACCTCGCTATCGTAATTGATGGTACATCATCTATGGAGGATTACTATGCTCCTGTAAAGGAAGCGATCAAGGAGGGCTTGCAGTTCTTTACTGATGGTTATAAAATTAAAGTAGGAGTTGCTATTTATCGAGACTTTGCAGATGGTAAGGGCTTGTTTGAGATATGTCCAATGACCGCTATAAATAATATTGAGAGAGTAAATCAGTTCCTCGATAGTGGAGGTGATTATGGTGTTGGAAAGCATACATCAAGTGATAAAACAAATGAGGAGGCGTTGTATTATGGTATCAATAAGGCTCTTGATACATTGCGTTTTAATGAGGGCGAGAGTAATATGATGCTTGTTGTGGGTGATTGTGGAAATGTTGATGATAGTAGAAACCCAAGCGAAGATGAGCTTATTCAGAAATTGATAAAGAAGGATATACATCTTATGAGTTTCCAAGTTCAAAATAAAGTACAGCCTGCTTGGAATAGCTTTAATAATCAGATGAATACTTTATGTCGTGAGACATTGAAGGGAAATTATAAGAAGTTTGCAGATAGTATTAAATTAACCCCTAAAATTGCTGTAAATTCTAATAATGTTCGAGAGGGTATGAATTTTCAGGTGGCATCAAATGAGCAGTTGTATCTATCTATGACGCGTTATGCAATTACAACTGTAAATGGAGGAAAGATGGATCCTTCGCTTTTGAAAGAACATGTTGCTACCTCAATTCTCGGTTTTGCTGGAACTATTAAAGGTCAGATTGATATGATTGCAACATCGGGTAATAAGGGAGTCTCGATGTTCGCAGGTGGCGCACGTCAGGGTGGTAATCTTGATATCTCGGAGGAATTCGTTAAGCAGCGTCTGGGTGAGGAGTATGCCAAGGCTGTGTTAGAGTCAGGTGCATTGATGAACTTTAGTGGTTATGTAAGCAAGAAACATGAGAGTGGACGTGATTACTTTAAGCCTGTAATCTTTATCTCTGACGAGGAGTTCCAGGAGATGATGAAGCGTTTGGCTCCTGTGGCAAATGCAGCAAGACAGTCGAATACAGCTAATCGTAAGCCATATATTGACGCCATGATTGAGTTGGTTCGTACGCTTGCTCCAGGTTTGACAAACGAGGAGATGGCGAAGCTCTCAAATAATGAGATCACGAAGATGATTGGTGGTTTGAACGAGTCTCCAAAGGCGTTAAATTCGTATTCATTGGATAAACTTTCTGATCCAAATGCCGTGCCTAATACTAAATATATGAGTATTATTAATGATTTTGCGGAAAAGTACAGACGTTTGAACCAGATGAAGTCAAGTAATACATATGAATATGTAAAGGAGTTCAATAGTGCGAAGTACTACTGGATTCCTATCGATAACTTGCCATAGTGAGCGTTATGAGTAATTTGTTTGAAATAAAGAACCTACGTTGCTCTTACGATAAGCATTATCAGGAGGGATTGTCGAAAGTGGTTTTAGAGATAAAAACACTTTCGATCCCCCGAGGTAAGAAGGTCTTTATCGTGGGAGAGTCGGGTATCGGAAAGAGTACTATTTTGGAGACTCTGGGTTTGATGAATAACACCATTGTCCCCGATGAAAATACAGTGTTCTCATTTTATGGGAATAATGATGAGTCTATCGATTTGGCGAAGTTGTGGAAGTTGAGCGATGCTGAGCTGTCAGCGTTCCGCTTGAAGCATTTTAGCTTTATCTTCCAGAGCACCAACTTGATGCGTAACTTTACCGCTTATGAGAATATCGCCTTGACTCGTATGTTGCAGGGTTATTCACGTGAGTCGTCATACCTAAAGACTCACGAGGTGCTGACAGACCTTGGGCTGGGTCATATCGACTCAACAAGAATGACTCAGGAGCTCTCGGGTGGTCAGCAGCAGCGTTTGGCTTTTGCTCGTGCCATATTGCCAGATTTTACCGTTCTGTTTGGCGATGAGCCAACAGGTAATCTCGATAGCGATAATGCTACAAAGGCTATTGAGTTGTTGTCGCATAAGCTTGCCGAGAAGGAGGATAGTTCGGCTATTATCGTATCGCACGATATGCACTTGGCGGTTTCATTCGCTGATGTGATCATTAAGATACGTAAGGAGAGCCGTGCTTCGACACAGGTGGCAGATGAAATTACATATTATGGTGTGATTGACCCAACATGTGTGTTTATGAATGATGCCGAGAAGGGTTGGACCAATGGTCAGGAGAACTATTCATCGGAGGATTTTGAGTTGTATCTAAAGAAGTGTTAGCGTATGAAACTCAAGGATATTATTTTAACAGACTATTTCAAACTCTTTGTTAAGCGCGAGGGTAAGGTGGTTTTGGGTAAGCGTTACTCAAGCCTCTGGTTGCTGTGCAGCGTCTTGACAGCGACGTTCATTGCTATCGCATTTAGTAATGCAAGTTTGGATTACCTCTCATATAAGATGAACGATCCATTTATTAATTGGGTGGATATTCCAAATAATTATGGTTCGGCAAATATGGATGGTTTTGAGATGGCGTTGCACTCTGATGAGTATAAGCAGCTCTATCACTATCGCAACCATCAGACAGATAAGTATTGGTTCATCGTCTATGCCACTTCTGATAAGTTGGGCTCAACAAACCTCGATCAGCGTTTCTTTGGTGATATTTCAACTCCATTGGTAAAGGCTATCTTGGATGAGCAGAATGTTGTTGATAAGTGTTGTATAGCCGACTCTTTGCTCAATAACACTTCGTTTGGTGTTATCGTAACGGAGGATGCTTTGAAAAACAAGTTACGATATAAGGAGATTCCTACTTATCTGTATTGTAGAGTATATGCTGATTACGATGCTATAGATTATGGAGCGGATGTTGTTGATGATATGGGATTGGTGCCTGTGCCTGTGTTGGCTGTGGTGAAGAAGTTGCCATCAAATATGGACATGATTGGTACAAAGTTCTTCTATCAGCAATATCATAAGAATGTGTTTAATCTTTGTAATCCAACATATTTTAGTTCGTTGATCTATTTCGTCCCCGAGAAGATTGATGCAAATCAATTCAAGGCGGAGTTGAAGTCAATGGTGGAGTCAAAAGCAAAACAGACGGGAGATACTTTCATAAAGGAGATGCCTCGTATGGCGAGCCATCAACCTGGAAAGTTTATTATCTATATGTTTGACTATGAGGATGACTTCACCATGGAAGACTTTGCTATTAATAAGCAGATCAATGAAGAGGTTATAGCGAAGTATGGTGAAAAGGGTGTTGTACGTGTATTCAATTATGATGTCGTTACAGACGCCCTTAAAGACTCTGATAACTATATCTCAATCCACTTCAACGACTTGGATATGATTTCGGAGTTTGCCGAGTTTGCGAAGAAGGAGTTTGAAATTGATATTGAGATGTCGCAGATAAATGCCAAGGAGAACTTCAACGAGGTTAGTATCATGGCAAATATCCTTTCGTGGACAATGATTGTCTTTGCGATTGTTTGTATCATCCTCTTTATTGTTAATCTTCTGCAATCATATTTCCAGAAGGTTAAGCGTAATTTGGGAACATTCAAGGCATTTGGTATTAGCAACTATGAGTTGATTATGGTTTATGTCTTGATTATGATGGCGACAATTTGTGCTTCAATCGTAATCTCACTCTCAATTACCTGGATTATTCAGGAGTTTATCTCGTTGTTGGGTATTCAGAAGGATGGAATGTATGATTACCTTGAGATGTGGAGTAGTAAGACATTCTGGTCGGTGGTTGTGATTATCCTGGCTTCGGTTTACACAGTATATACTGTGATGAAGAACCTGTTGAAGGACACCCCAGGTGATCTGATATATGATAGATAATAATAAAAACATCAGATATATGAATATGAAAAAGAATCTATTGATGTTGTTCTGTGTCGTTGCTCTCTTTGTGTCGTGTACTACCGAAGAGCAGGAGCAGATTGCTGCTTCAAACGGTACAGCAGTTTCGATCTCTTCAGCAGAGATTCCTCCTGTGGGAGGTGAGGTGAACTTCACCATTTCTGCCAATGTTACATGGCGTATTGCAAGTAAGCCTAATTGGATTAACTTGAGCAAGACGGCAGGTTCGTCGGGTACAGCACGTATAAGATTGAATGCAGATCTTAATACCGATGGAGAGGATCGTAGTGGTAGTGTAGTAATTGCAGCTTCAGATGGCTCATGGCGTGAGTCTATCGAGGTCTTTCAGGAGCATCCTTATTTGTACGTCTCAAAAAATGAGATAGACTTCTTGTGGGATGAGACTAAGGCATTCTCGACTCCAAATGAGAGCATTAATGTTGAGTGTAATACCGAGTGGGCTATTTACGTGGTAAACAATAGCAACGGTACTCATTTCGATTTTACTGATAACAATGGTATGTCGCAGTATGACTGGATGCTCTGTTCATCAATCTCGGGCGAGAATAATGCTGTGTTGGAGTTCAACCCTGCGCTCTATAATATCGAGTTAGCTCCTCACTCAATGCGTTTGCAGTTGGCGAGCCTGGATCGTGATGGTCGCACTATCTTGAGCGAGAATCTGGATTTCACGCAGGCTAATTTGCGCTTCTTGGTTGATGTGTTGGACTCTGATGATGACGAGAACCTCGCTTACAAGGCTTGTTATACTGAGGATCAGACTATTGAGATCGATTCAGAGTTGAATTGGTTTGTGCAGAATGCTCCATCATGGGTGACAATCTCTCAGCGTAATGGAACTGGTAATCAGTCAGCGCAGTCAGTAATTAATATTGACGGTGCAAACCCAACCGCAAATATCCGTACGGGTGACATCGTTCTTGCTGCTGATGCGGGCACAAGTCCATTGCCAACACGTACTATCCATGTTTCGCAGAATGGCTATGTGTTCAATGTAGATTACTCAACATTCACTGCTGATAGCTGGGAATACACAACAACCGAAATGCCAGTGTATTCATCTGGTGCATGGCAGATTGACGCGGGCTCAGTTCCTGCATGGCTCAATGTGCCAGTGCGTAGTGGTGTAGGTGATGAGCTTTCAGGTGAGATGGTTACAGTTGAGCCTACGGGTCAGAACTTTGCACTCACAAATCGTGAGGCAAACATTCTCTTTAAGAGTACGCAGTCAGGTAACAATATGACTGTTACAAAGAAGTATATTCAGGCTGGATATCAGTTTGAGGCTACTGCCGAGACTCCAGCGATCAACACCTATTCTCTTGATGATCATACTTTGGCAATCAAGAGTGATGGTGAGTGGAGTGCATCGGTTGAGTATGAAGGCTCTGTTACTGGTTGGTTGGAGCTTTCGGCTACATCAGGCGATAAGGATACCAATATCACTTATAAGGCAAAGACTCCTAATGAGGCATTGACTGATCGCAAGGCGAAGATCGTTCTTGTGAGCGAGACTCATAAGGCTATGGGTGAGACTGTAACCTATGAGGTGCCTATTACTCACCGTAAGTATGTATTTGAGGTTACGCCAGCAGCTTCTGCTATCAATTTTGCATATACTGCAGTTGATGTTACAACAACTCGCAAGGCTCTTGAGGTGGAGTGTTCTGCTAATTGGACTGTTACATGCCCAAGCTGGGTGAACGTATGGTATAATGGCTATGGTTATGGTGGTAGCTGTGAGGGCTCAGGCGATGCTACATTGCAGTTCTCAGTGGATAACAACCTCACTTCGACATCACGCTCGGGTAAGATTGTGATTAAGAGTGTTGTTGGTCAGTTTGAGTACAATATTACACAGGAGGGTTATGTATTCAATATCCCTAATGTTAATATCTCAACAAGTGCATTGTCGGGAAAATCGAGTGCATATACCTACACATGTTCGGGTGATTGGTATCTCCAGAATTGTCCGGAGTGGGTGACATTCGAGCCATCAAGAGGTGATGCTTCTCCAGAGTCACGTCAGTTTACTGTCTCTTATGATTTGAACTCAGCTCAGGTTGCCCGCAATGCTACTGTGACATTTGTGGCTTCAAGTGGTCAGACAAAGGAACTTAAGATTGCTCAGAGTGCATTTGAGTTTAACTCATCAGCTCAGTCATTCTCTTATGAGGCACTTAACTCTACTACAAATACAATTAATGTAGTATGTACTGGCGATTGGGAGCTTGTAAATGCACCAGCGTGGGTTAATAGCTCGAAGACAAGCGGTAGTGGTAATACGTCGTTTACTATCAAGCCATCAAACAATGTTGAGACATCAGCTCGTAGTATAACATTCAATGTGCGTAGTAAACTTGTTTCAAGCTACACAAAGGCTATATCAGTTTCACAGAAGGCATTCGTGTTTGATAGTACTCCTGTTTCATTCAGTATTGGAGCATTGGAGACAGATCAAAAGAGTGTGAAGTTTGACCACACAGGTAATGGTAGTATTACAATTACAGGTGATCGAGATTGGGTTACGGAAACTGTTGCAGCTGGATCAGCAGCCAACCCAACGTTCACTTATAGATTTGTTCCAGAGAAGAATACTTCTGCAGATGCACGAACAGCTACAATTACCCTTACAAGTCAATATAATGATAAGTTGAAGAAGGTAATTACAATCAAGCAGGCTGGTTATGTATTTAGCGCGACACCAAATTCTCTGTCACTTAAGTCTGGTGATACTGGTGCTAACACAATTACTGTGAAGTCAACAGGTAAGTGGACAGTTGCAACATCTGCTACATGGTTGACACTCTCAAGTGCAGGTGGCACAGGTGACGGCTCATTTACAATTAAGGCAGCCGCTAATACAGCCAAGGATGCTAAGGATCGTTCGGCTGATGTTGTGATCACTTGCTCGGATGATACAAGCAAGAAGATTACAATCAAGGTAACACAGGCTAAACCAGAGTAAATAACTTAAACTAACCCAAATAATATGAGAACAATTCGTATTGGAAGAAATGCAAACAATGACATCGTTTACAGCGATCCTTCGGTGAGTGGTAACCACGCCGATTTGACAATTAGTGACGATGGTCAGCTGATCCTTACAGATCATAGTACAAATGGTACATTCGTTAATGGACAACCTCTCCGCCAAAGCTCACAACCTGTGAGCTTTGGGGATAGCGTGGTTTTCCCAGGCGGTTTTCAGCTGGATTGGAACCAGGTGGCAGCAATGGCTCAGCCATCTACTCCTCCTCAAATGCCACAGATGCCTCCAATGCCACCTATGCCTCCACAGCCACAGTATCAGATGGATATGGATGCTAACGCGGGTTACACTAGCGGTGGTGGTAATTATAGCATCAGCTATGGCGGCAATGATGGCGGTTTTGGCGGTGGCTCATTGTCGTTTAACCAGACCTTTGCAGATGCTTGGGAGTCAGGTAAGCGTAATGTGTTGCCAATGTTCCTGGCTATGCTTCTCGCTGGTTTGACCTGCTGGATCCCATACCTTGGCTTCGGTGTGATAATAGCTATCATGACATTGCCACGTGAGTGGGCAAAGGATACTCGCTTTAGTCCATTGTCAATCTTCGATAGTAAGTATCGTGAGCGAATTTCAGACTATATTATGTATCTTCCATTCTTTATGGTGACTATCTTTGTATCAAACTTTGTTATGCCTATGGTCGGTGCTATGATCTTATCAGTTGGATGGACGTTGGCACCATTGTTCTTGATGAATAAGGAGACATCGTTTATTGAGGCACTACGTAGCTCTTGGCGTGCAACTTATGGTCACAAGTGGTTGATTTTCGGAATTGTGGTTGTTTACATGCTTGTGGCTGGTATTGTTATGGGATTGTCAATCGGTCTTGTAGCTTTGCTCTTTGGAGCATTGGTTGAGAGTAGCTTTGGTGCTGCACTTGCCGTAGCTATCCTGCTCGGTTTGGTTGCGTATGGTGTTTATATGCTTGTGTTGTCAGTCGGTATTGGTATTTCAGGTTCTATCTGGAAGCAGCTGGTAGGCAATGTAGAGGAGTAAACAATAGATTTGCTTAAATAGTTAAAGCCTGGCTCATTGAGTCAGGCTTTAATGTTGTTTATAGGGGGGAGGGTGAGCGAGGAGGTAATCCTCCCGAAAAAATGGCTATCACAACGAAATGTTGGATAGCCATCTTAATCACAGATTGTAAATACTATTTATTCTGCTCTTGGTAGAATATTCTAATACTTGTATCCACCACATTGTTGTCGTATGATTGAGCAGCCTCATCCAGCTCGTCCCAGTCGCAGATGCAAGAGTGCTGTCGCATAGCGATATTGGTCTTATTTCCACGCTGATAACCCATAACTTTGTGTAGGGCAATCCAACGCTCATGCTCGCACTTGGCCATATTAAGCAACTTTATTTGCCACTCCTCATCTGCTGATGTGTATGTTGTATGTCCCTCCTGACGAGAGTTCACAACCGAAACCAGATGAGCGTGTGCTGCGGGGTTGTCGATAATGCCCATCTGCTTGAGCTTTGTCCATTTATGCAGGCTGTTGGATAGGTTTTGAGCTATCTGACGATTGATGTCATCAATGGCGTGCAGGCGTGTATTGCCACTCTTTGCCATACGTTTCTCAATGCTTGCATTATTGAATGTCTCAGCCCATATTTTTGATGGACCCTTATCTGTGTAACCATTCTTCTCCTGATATACCTTATTAAACTGCTTTGCCTCGTTGAGGATCACGTCGCTAATAATCATATCGTAAGTGTAGATATGGTTTTCGTCGCCAAAGATAATAATCTCGCCACCACTATCTTTGTTACATTGGTTGAGCTTATCCGCCACATCTTTCATTCGAGAGAGGTTGTCCAGATCGTGGCAACGTACAAATACCTTGAAACGATTTAGATCGTTATTACGCTTTTGAATGGCGTGTCTATATACATCCACCGCGAGCGATAGACCAAGGGTGTCGCTGTGAGTTGTAATCATCACATAATTCAACTCTTTAATTATGTTGTCGATCTTATTCCAGAAGAGATTTGAATTGATCTCGGCAGGTATAAGCTCCAGCTCAGCCTCAGTTATGGCTGGCATATCGCGACGAATGCGACCCTCGGTGTGCGCAAGGTCTTTATCAAGCACATAGCATTTGAAAGGGTTTTTATTGCCCTTGTCATCAATAAATGAGGCGAACTCATAGAGGAATTTGAAGGACTCTTGTCCTGTCTCGCCAAAGCCGATGATGAGTGAATTAAAGTCAGATTTAGCCACACATGTATCGGGATCAATATCAATCACATTCACAGGATGATATTCAGGGATACGTTTCAGCGAGGCAACGGCAAGATACGACGAGTCGATAACCTTTAACTTCGCATCCATATCGTTGTGAGCATGATACTGCGAGTAGTGGTCATAAATCTCGTTTATTGAGCCTCGGCGAGCGTGTACGTATATCTTGATATTGCTACTTGTGGCAACTACCTTGTCCTTCAGGAGATTTAGGGCTGATAATATATTCTTATCTTCATCATCCGAGAGGAAGAAGAAACGTACAATCTGACTATCTCTTACGATATGCTGGAGATGTTTCATGCGTAGGGCGTGGAATACATCGGTATGCATATCAGAGATGTCGAGTGACGAGAGATCGTAGTGGCAATTTTCCACCAGCGCATCCATCTTCTCCAGACGAGCAATATCATCGCTTTGAAGCGAACCGATGTCCAAAATCTGCTTCAGACCAATAGATTTTGGCGTTGATGAGTTATCTGCTTCGTCAAGATTTATAAACATAATCTTCTCATCATTGTCGCTTTTATGGATATTCTCGGCAAGGATGAATGATGCATTATTAGTTCCCCAGAAGATGTTGATCGCTGTTTTCTTCTCCGACATTGAGCTGTAACGGGCAAGGTTGAGATAAGACTTAAATCTAAATCCAGCAAACTTAAGCAGGAAGATAATACTTATCATCGCAGCAAAGAAGTGCAACAATGAGAAGGTGGTCATATACCATTCGTTCTCAAGGAATATTGCAGATACGCGCGATACCTCATGTTGTGCGAGGAACATCTTTATGGATATGATCATTGCACGTGGTAGGATAACAATCAGATTCATATCTGGTTGATACATACCGATAGAGTAGATAAATACTCCCGCAGCCCACACACATAATGAGATGATGAAGAGCCTATCCTCAAAGAAATTTATTATTTTTTTGAGATACGAACTTTTCAAAAACATAAAGGTGCCGACGCAGAACAGCACCATAAATACACCCCAATAGAACATATCATTACTGAAATGTTCAATATCCTTAATGGGACTGTTGGTTGAGGTTATATCAATATCGAAGAACTCAACTAATAGGGCTACGATTTTGTAATAAAACACTTTAATAGTGTTCCATATTTCATTCATAAGATTGGGGTATAGGTAGTTGTTAATTTTCTATGGTTATTTTGTTTCAGGCTTGGTGATCTTATAACCGAGCTTGATCAAAAGCTTGATGGCATTCATAGCTGTCTCGCGGTCGTAAGATTTCTCGCCCTCGGTAAGTTGAGAATATGGCACCATGTCGGGAGTCTGTTTTAGCTCGTCGTTGCGGTGAGGACCATATCTCCATCCTTCGGCACGACGTTTCGCAGCCCACACTTCGTGGGTGTTTTCAGCCATTGCTTCACGCAATTCAATTAGCTCTGAAGGTAGCTCTACATCCGAGAGATCAATAGGACAAGGAATATAATTATCCATAATGTTTTTCCAAAATTAATAGTTGTTGGTTCAAATTGGTCATGAATTTCTCTTTATAAAGAGAAAGCATCCAAGTATTATAACAAATTTAGAAAAAAAATGGTTGTTTTGCAACATTTTCTTTCTCGGGTATGCAAATTTTCTATTTATTGACGAATGTTGTTGAGCTATGTGCCAAAAAAATAGGATGCCAACATTTGTCGGCATCCTATCTCTATTCGAAGCTTTATATATCTTCGTTGTGGTTTGATTACAACTGTGGACCAGCAGCAACCAATGACTTGCCCTCGTCGTTACCAGTGAACTTCGCGAAGTTCTTGATGAAGCGGTTAGCCAAATCCTCAGCCTTAACCTGCCACTGAGCAGCGTCAGCGTAAGTGTCGCGTGGATCCAAGATAGCTGGATCTACACCTGGAAGAGCTGTTGGAACCTTGAAATCGAAGATTGGAATCTGCTTTGTCTCTGCCTTGTCGATTGAACCGTCCAAGATAGCGTCGATGATACCGCGTGTATCCTTGATAGAGATACGCTTGCCAGTACCGTTCCAGCCTGTGTTCACGAGGTAAGCAGTTGCGCCTGATGCCTCCATCTTCTTAACCAACTCCTCGCCGTACTTTGTTGGGTGCAATGAAAGGAATGCAGCACCGAAGCAAGCAGAGAATGTTGGAGTAGGCTCAGTGATACCGCGCTCTGTACCAGCCAACTTAGCAGTGAAACCAGAGAGGAAGTAGTACTTAGTCTGCTCTGGAGTCAAGATTGATACTGGAGGCAATACACCGAATGC
>JAEIGA010011411.1_pt1 | contig 13487 bp, 15 predicted proteins | sample 9270691 | NCBI WGS metagenome assembly JAEIGA01 (sample SAMN17057246, study PRJNA624740) | gut metagenome | biome: biome; isolation source: fecal sample | host: Bos grunniens | place: China: Xizang | collected 2019
ACTTTCTCCTTATATAGTTTTTCTATCAATAAAAGCCCTAGCCAAACTTACTTCGTCTGCATATTCTAGTTCAGTTCCAACTGGAATACCGTGCGCAAGTCTTGTAACTTTTATTCCAAGAGGTTTAATCAAAGATGAAATATACATGGCTGTAGCCTCTCCTTCTACGTCAGGATTAGTTGCCATAATAACTTCTTTTACCCCACCTTCATTTATTCTAGATAATAAACCCTTAATGTTTATATCATTAGGGCCAATGCCGTCTAGCGGTGATATTGTGCCGTGTAAAACGTGATATAGTCCGTTATATTCGTTAAGTTTTTCAATTGCAAGAACGTCTTTGGGTTCTTTTACAACACAAATAGTTTCGCTATTTCTATTTTTGCAAATATCACAAACTTCTTCTTCAGTAAAATTACCACAAATCGTACAATATCTAACCCTTTTTTTTGCGTTTATAATGGAATTAGCAAATTCTTTAGCCTCTTCCTCTGTCATATTGATAACTTTATATGCATATCTTTGCGCAGTTTTACTACCAACACCTGGAAGTTTTGAAAATTCGTTTATTAATTTTCCAATAGGTTCTATAAAAACTTTCATTTTAATTATAATCCTAATTGACCAAACGCACCCATTTTTTCTTGATATAATTTATCTGCCTTTGCATAACCATCATTAAGCGCTGCTACAATTATATCTTCAAGCATTGACATATCATCTGTATCTACTGCATCTTTAGAAATATTAATTGCACTTACAACTTTTTTAGCATTCATAGTAACAGTAACAAGTCCGCCTGCTGCAGAACCAACAATTTCTGTTTCTTCTAATAAGGCTTGCGCCTTTTGCATATCCTCTTGCATTTTTTGTGCTTGTTTCATTAGGTTTTGCATTTGGTTTGCACCGCCAAAACCTCCACCAAAGCCACCATAACCACCTCTATAACCTGCCATAATTTCTCCTTTTAGTCATTTTTTATTATTACAATATCGTCACCAAATATTTTTTTAATTTTTTCGGTTTCATTGTCTATTTCTTCATCTTTAATATTTTCTTCCGCCCTTTTAACGTTAATATCAAACGGCAAATAATCTTTTAAGGCATTAAAAATATCTTCCTTACTACTTTCACACGATATAAGCGCAACGTCTCCCTCATCTTTAGTAGTAAAATTAAGAATGTTTGCATTTTTTGTTATTTCAACGTTTTGCAATATATTCCAAAGCATTTCGCTTCCAGATTGTCTTAAACTTAATAATAGTTTACCCTTAATCTCTGAAATAGTTGCGCTATAAAAATCCAGCGCACTCTCTTTTTTTGAACCAACTTCTACGTTAGTATTTTCAATTTTACTTATAGTCTCGCCACCACTAACCGAATTACTTACAAATGCACTGCTTAAAGCCTTAGTTTCTAATTCTTTAATTCTTGTGAGAAGAGCCTCTTTATCATAATCTGTATCCGGCCTAGATGCCTTTATAACGCTAGTTTCGAAAACTATTCTAGGGCTTATGGTGTATTTAAGAGTCGTTTCCGTTTCACTGAAAATTTCTAATATTCTAATTAGCCTTTCTTCCGTTGCGTTAGTGGCAAGTTCTTTTAATAAATTAAACTTGTTTTCCGGCAAAAGCAAAATATCATTAGGTCTGTTACAAGTTTTTATTAATATTAAGTTCCTAATATACTGAATAACGTCTTTTGTAAGTATTCCCATGCTTTTACCCAAAGAACAAAGGTTATCTACAATTTCTAAGCTTTTACCCGTATTGCCATTTAGTATACTTTTTGTAAATTCAAAGAAAAGTTCTGCATTTGTTGAACCTAAAATTTCCATAACGTCATCATAAGTTAACGTAGATGAAGAATAAGAAAGTGCGGTATCTGCTATAGAAAGCGAATCTCTAACACTTCCTTCACCCGCAGAAGCAATTGCATAAACGGCTTCTTTTTCATACTTTTTACCCTCAATATCATAAACGTTTGATATAAGGGAAGCGATTTTTTCCGTAGAAACAAGCCTAAAATCAAACCTCATACATCTAGAAAGAATTGTTGCCGGTATTTTATGCACTTCAGTTGTAGCAAAGATAAATACAACGTGCTGAGGAGGTTCCTCTAACGTTTTAAGTAAAGCATTAAATGCTGCTTGCGTTAACATATGAACTTCATCAACAATATAAACTTTTTTCTTGCAAGTAACAGGCGGATATTGAACTTTTTCTCTTAAATCTCTAATTTCATTAACGCCATTATTAGATGCTGCATCAATTTCCACAATGTCTACGTTTGAAGGGTCGGCTAGGGCCTTACAAACTTCACATTCTCCACAAGGCGAACCATTAACTGGACTAACACAGTTTATTGCCTTAGCAAAAATTTTTGCAATAGTTGTTTTACCAGTACCCCTTGTGCCTGTAAACAAATAAGCATGTCCTACCCTGTTTGTTTTTATTTGATTAACTAACGTTTTTACGATATGGTCTTGCCCAATAACTTTATCAAAATTATCTGGCCTAAAACGCCTATAAAGTGCTAAATATGGCATTTATTTTTCCTCCTCGTTAAAAACATTTTTTATCTTTTTTCTTATTCGTTGAATTGCATTATCAACCGATTTTTCATTTTTGTTTAATTTCTTTGCTACGTCTAAATATGAAAGTCCACTTAAATATAAATTAAGTATTTCATTTTCTAAATCACTTAAAGATAACGTCACTTTTTTGGTAAGTTCTTTTAATGATTCTTTATTAATGTATTCCATTTCCGGGTCATCAAACGAAGCAATTATTTCAGACTTGTCTATATCATCATCCTCATTTCCTGACAAGGATATGCTAAGATTAAGAAGTTTTGTCGTAATTTTATTGTTTTTTCTAATTGCAGAAATAATAGAGTTTTTTATACATAGTTTAGCAAAAGCAGGAAATTGTGATTTTTTATTATAGCTTCTAACCGCACCTAAAAAACCAAGCCTTGCCTCTTGAACAAGGTCTTCTTCTCCGCCTTTATATATAAAAAACGAACGGGCTAGTTTTATAATAAGCCCTTTATATCTTTGCTCTAAAACGTTGTAGGCATTATTGTCGCCCTCTTTTGCTAAACAGCAAAGTTCATCATCTAAAAGATGAATATAATCCATTTATTTAACCCTTTATCCTTTGTCTAACAACTTCATAAACAGCAACGCCACAAGCAACGGAAGCATTTAATGAGTTTACCTTACCAAACATTGGAATCGATATTATTTTGTCGCATTTTGTTTTTGTTAATTTCTTAACTCCTGTATCCTCACCACCAATAACAAGACAAACTTTTCCAGAAAGGTCTGATTTATAAATTGGCTCTCCGTCTACCTCAACCCCATATGCCCAAAAGCCATTTTCTTTTAGCTTTTCAATGGTTTGATTAATATTAACAACCCTTGCTACTTTTATGTGATTAAGTGCACCTTCAGATATTCTCATTACGGTATCGGAAACAGAAGCGCATCTGTTTTTTGCAATAATAATTCCATCAACACCTGCGCACTCGCATACCCTAATTATACTACCAAGATTATGTGGGTCTGTAATTTCGTTAAGAACAACTACAAAACCATCTTTCTCTTTGCAATCTTCAATTATATCTTCTAATTCAAAATATTTATAATCAGAAACGTATGCAATAAAACCTTGGCTACGTTTATCTGTGCTTTCTTTTTCAATAATATATTTATCAACAAGTTGAACCTTTATTTGGTGGGAACGAATAATGTTAAGCAATCTTTTGCTTGCATCATCTTTTAAGTCTTTTTGAACCAAAATTTTATCAATTTCTTTGTCAGTTTTTAGTAGTTCGTAAACAGAATTTCTTCCTTCAATTTTCATATAAATTACAATCCTTTGTTTATTATAAAGTTTATCCTATCAAAATCGCCAACAAGGTATAAATAACCTAAAATTGCTTCAAACCCCGTTGCCATATTATACTCTGCAACAGAAGCATTTTTAGCCTTGGTTGACTTTTTAGCATTTCTAGCCCTTTTATATATATTTTCTTCTTCCTCAGACAGAATAGGCAATATTTCCGTTATAAACTTTGCTTGCGAGGTGGCTTTAACCTCTTCTGTTGCTAGTTTATTAAGGTCTCCTGTTTTATGGTCTGAATAAAAAACAAGTTTTTCTCTTACGTAAAGCGAATAAACCGCATCTCCAATAAAAGCAAGTACAATAGGATTGATATTTTTAGCTCTATTTTTATCCATTGTATCGCCTAATCGAAACACCTTTATTACCCCATTTTATTCTTTTTATTTATTATACAATATTTAGTTAAATTTTTCAATAGAAAACAAATATATTTAACTATTTTATAAAATAAAATTACTCTTCAAAAACTTTTCCGACACTTTCTAGTAAAAATCCCATTGCGCCCTTAAAAATAGTATAAGATATATTATCTTGGTAGGTGCTATTTGTTAGTAATTTTTCGTCTTCCATATTGGATAAAAATCCGCACTCTACTAAGGCAGACGGAAAGTTTGTGCAGTTTAATATGTAATAATCCCCGGATAGTATACTGCACTCTCTAGATGCATCTGGCATTTCGTTTAATTCGTTTTGAATAAATCTTGCCAAGTTTTTTCCATTATCATCATCTGCTTTATAAAAAACCTGAGCACCTCTTCTAGATGGCATTGAATAATAGTTCATATGTATACTTAAAACAAGATTTGGATTTGTTTTCTTTATAATTTCTTCTCTTTTTTGCATATCTTTTCTTTTAAGACTAGCCGTAGCTACACCATATAGACCAGATTCCGTATTTCTTGTGTAAACCACCTCTATTCCTGCGTCTTCAAAAAGTGCGCCTATTTTTTTGGAAATAATTAGGTTTAATTGGCTTTCTTTTACACCCGTATATTTTCCAGTTACACCATTATCTATACCGCCGTGCCCTGCATCAATTACAACTTTTATTTTGCTTTCCAAGCCAATTCCCGCCTTAACCGTAGATAATGCACTAAAACAAACAATAAAAGTTACAAAGGTAACTATTAAAGCAAAAATTATAATAATATTTCTTCTTTTAAAAACAAACATACTAACCCCCAACACAGCTTTATAAATATTATATGTATAGAATTAGTCTTTTTATTTGTAAAATAAAGTAATTAACTATATGAATAAAAAAAATGATATAAACAAGCAAAAGTCACTAAACTTTTTGAATGAATATATCACTATTTTTATTTTTAAGCCTAAATTTTAGTTAAAACTACCAACGTTTCTACGTGCTTGGTTTGTGGAAACATATCAAATGCTTTAACTTTTTCTATTTTGTAGTTAGGTGTAAAGTCCTTTACTCTAACAAGTTTTCCATCTTCCGCCTTTATCGAGCCTACAATCACTCCTACGTCTCTTGCAAGCGAAGATGGAAGACAAGACACGTAAACAATTTTATCTGGTTTTTCTTTAAGTATTGCCTCTAAAACCCTAATATCACAACCTTTTCTTGGCGGGTCTAAAACAACTGCGAGATTTTTACCATCCTTTGCTTCTTCTCTTGCAATATTTGGAAATATATCTTCACATTTTCCACAATAATTTTTCATTTTATGGTCTAAATGGTTTAATTTTGCAATACCATTAGCTATATCAACCGCTTCTTTTATTATTTCTATTCCAATAACTTTATCTGAGTTTTTTGCTAGCATAGCAGTCATTAAACCTGCACCACTATATGCATCTATAACTGTTAAATTATCACCTTTAATTTGTTTGGTTACCTCTAAATAAAGTTTTTCGCATATCTCGTCGTTTACTTGAGAAAAACTCCTAACACCCATTTTATGTATAATGCCTTGAGTGTTTTTTTCGTATTCTAATTCCCCACAAACAAGACGAAATTCATCACCATATATAACGTTTGTGTTTTTATTATTAACGTTAGTGAATAAAGAAAAATTTTTACCTAGCCTGTCTTTAAGCATTAATATTAAATTTTCAATATTTTTTAAGTTATTTTTTAACAAAACGACAACAATAATTAAATTATTATTAACTTCCTTTATCGTAATTTCCCTAACGTCTCCACTATTATTTTTTTCGTTATAGCCTTTAACGTTAAATTTAGCAAAGAATTCATTAAAAATGCTAATAATATCTTTTGCCCATTCTGGATTAATAGGACAATCTGTAATTGGTATAACCCTATGCGAATTTTCCGCATAAAATCCAATAACTATGCCCTTTTCATCTTCCCTAACGGGAAGTTGCATTTTGTTTCTATATCGATAAGTTTTTGATGGAATAGTTGTTTCTTCTAAACTGATATCAAGCCCTGCTATTTTAGAAAAACACGTTTTAATATTTTCTTCTTTTGTTTTAACTTGACTTAAATATTGCATATGTTGCATTTGGCAACCACCACACTTTTTGAAAACCTGGCATTTAGGTTCAATTCTTTCGCATGAAGGCTCTATAACTTCTATAAGTTTTCCATAGGCAATATTTGAAGAAACTTTTAGTATTTTGTATTTAATTTTTTCCCCAAAAATAGCAAAAGGGACAAATATTATAAATCCGTCTCTTTTACAAATACCTTCTCCATTAAAGCCAAGGCTTACAACTATATCAATATATTCTTCGTTTTTAACTATCATATTACTTTATAATTTTATCTAAATATCTTGCAACAACAATTTTTCCTAGATAGATATATCTATCGTATAAAAAGAAAACTAACACCCCAACCGCACCTAGAATATAAACAAGGTTGTTTGAAAGCCAGTTAAATTTTGAAAACAACTGCAATCCCATTACTAAAGTGTAATAAAAAAAGATTCCATAAAGAACAAGAACAAACCAAATAGCACCAATTATAAACAATAAATACTTATTTATATTTTTTTCCTGTAAAATATGCCTAACTATAGGATAGATTCCAAAGAAAGCAAAATAAGCAGGACAAACAATGCTATAGATATTAAATCCAAAAGACATAAAAGCAATTAATCCGCCTACTATATAGGAAAGAAATGCCCCAATTTTTGTTTGCTTATATAGTGGCAATAATACAAATAAAGATGAAATAATAATACAAACAAGGTCAAGAAAAGCTATATAACTGCCAATTATTAAAACAACGGCAATTAAGCTTGCACTAACCGCAGATATCGCTATTTTTTTACTATTCATTATCTGCAACCATTACATAAACAGTTTAAGCAAAGCCAAGTTGTACAACAATCTGCCATAGCGCCACAAGCATTACCGCCCATTTGATTGTTGTTAATTTGTTGCGAACCATTATCATAACTTGTAGAATTGCCAGACCTAAATTGCCCTTGAGTTTGTGAAAGCCTTGCTTTTAGCTTTTCATAAGAACTTTTATATTTAGCATTTGTTGGGTCCATATCGATAGCTATTTCCAATTGTTTTTTACTTTCGTTTATCCAATTTTTTCTATAAAAAATTACCGATTGAAGATAATGCCACTCTGCGCCTCTGTCTGTAACGTCGTCAAGTTTGTTTTGCGCTAAATCATAACTTCCATCTTTAATTAATTTTTCAATTTCTTCAAATTTTTCTTGACCTTTATCACCATCAAAGCCATAAAGTCTTTCCTGCTTAATTTCACGATAAGCATTTTCTAGTTTTGTCAAGTTTTTAGCTGCTAAATTTCCTGCCTCACCTTCTAAAAATCTATCTTTAGAATATTGAGTTTTCAATTTTTCATAAGCACCATCAATTTCCTCATCAGTTGCCGTGCTTGTTAATCCTAATATTTTGTAGTTATCTTGCATCATTATTTCTCCATTATACTTTTTGTTTGTTTAATAAGTCCAAGCCTTATAATATTATCTATTAAATCGTGGTTAAACTTATAATCTAAATTTTTACTACACTCTATAATATCTGATAAAACGTACGAAAAAATACTTTCTATATCTTTATTTTTACTTAGAAGCTCTTTCTTTGTTTTTAATTCCTTATTAGCTAGATAAAATACGTTATAATTACCCTTTTTTATATCTTTTTCAAAGTCATCTACAGCATCAATTAAATAAATCCATTTACCAAGCAGATATGCAAAATTTTTTTCGTTTTCGCCAAATCTATCGCCTAAAAAATAAGCAAAAATCTCACTCATCATCTTACCAAAAGGGTCGGCTATAATGTCTGGACTAGAAACGTTTTGTTTTTCCAAATTTAATAATTCTTCAAACCTCGTTTTTACAATCTCGTTTAGTTCTGGAACAAGTTTCTTTGCCCTTTTATAACCTTTGCTAAAAAATGAACGCTTAATACTTCCTTTTTTTTCATCTAAAATATCGTCACTAAGTTTGTAATAAGCTAAAATTATGTTTAACGCCCCAACCTTTTGTGTAATTTCATCTGGAATTGCAACAGGTCTTTTTATAACGTGATGCGCTATGCATCGTTGTTTTTCAATTTTAACGTCTTCGCCAAGTAAATTATGAACTAAAAGAGATAAAAACGTTAAATCATAATTTAAGGCAAATCTAGAAATATTTCCACACGCCTTGCCAATTCCTTTGCAAAGTCCGCAATACATTGCGCTATACAAAATAGTATCTTTAACGTAGGTATTTGGTTTATCTATTTTAACGTATCCAAACATTTTATACTCTCTTAAGTGGAACTAGTCCAACCTTTCTATAAACTTTTGATAGCGTTTTGTATGCTATTCTTGATGCCCTTTCCGCCCCAATTCTTAATACGTCGTCAAGATAATTTTTATCGGCTAATATCTTATTTTTCTCTTGTCTGATAGGTTCGATAACTGATGCAACTGTTTCACCAACAGTTATCTTAAAGTCACCATATCCTTTTCCTTCAAACTCTTTTTCCGCCTCTTCTATAGATTTATTTGCGAAAAGCGAATAAATTGTAAGCAAATTACTAATACCTGGTTTTTCTGCGGAAAAAATTATTTTATTATCGCTATCAGTTACCGCCCTTTTGAACTTTCTAATTATCGTGTCTTTATCATCATCCATAGAGATAAACGCATTTAAATTAGCATCTGATTTGCTCATTTTTCTTTCTGGTTCTGCAAGGCTCATTACTCTTGCGCCTGTCTTTGCAATATATGGCTCTGGAACAACAAATGTTTCGCTATATCTTCCGTTAAATCTAATTGCTAAATCTCTTGTTAATTCTAAATGTTGCTTTTGGTCTGCACCTACTGGAACTAAATCTGCTTGATAAAGTAAAATATCAGCCGCCATAAGAACAGGATAATCCATTAATGCCATATTAATATTGTCTTCGTGTTTTTTGCTTTTATCCTTAAATTGAGTCATTCTAGCAAGTTCGCCTGGATACGTAATAGTGTTTAGAATCCAAGCAAGTTCTGCGTGCGCCGGAACGTGTGATTGAGCAAACAATATGGATTTTTCAACGTCAATTCCACACGCAAGATAAAGCGCAGTTAACTCATAAATATTTTTTCTAAGAACAGATGCATCTTGTTTAACGGTTAACGTATGCAAATCTGCAAGCGCAAAAATTCCGTTATAATCATCTTGTAATTTTCTAAAATTTTTAAGTGCGCCTAAATAGTTACCAATTGTAAGTATTCCACTAGGTTGAATAGCACTAAAAAGAGTTTTTTTATTTTCCATAATAATTTATCCTAAAATTAATTTTTAATAAAATCTAAAACCTCTAAAAAGAGTTTTTCCTTTTCTGCAACACCGGTATATCTAACTTCCTTAGATTTTAAATTTAATATTTGTTCTGGAATAGGTTCCCCTGTTAGATTATATAGTTTTTTAGAGGCATCAAAGGCATCTGTAATATTTTTACCAGTTATAGCCTTGTAAACGCTTTGTGGAAACTTATATGGGCTTGCAGTTGATAAAACTACTGTTTTATGCTCATCCTCCGTAAAGTTTGAATACTTGCTTTGTACGTTAAGTGCAACCGCTGTATGTGGGTCGACAACGTAGCCGTATTCTTCAAATATTGATTCTATTGTTTGAGAGCATTCTTCCTCATCAGAAAAATCTGCATAAAATTCTTTTTCTAAAAGTTCAACTTCCTCGTTTGATATTACGTACTCGCCATCTTTTTTAAGACTTTCCATTCTATTTTTTGTTATTTCTGCATTTCTAGAAGTAATTTCGTATATCAATCTTTCAAGATTGCTAGATACTAATATATCCATTGATGGAGACGTCGTTTTATAAAACTCTCTTTTGCTATCGTATTTACCACTAGCAAAAAATTCAGTTAAAACGTTATTAGAATTAGAGGCACATATTAATTTATTAATTGGAAGCCCCATCTTTTTTGCATAATACCCTGCAAGTATATCACCAAAATTACCCGTTGGAACTACAAAGTTAATTTTGTCGCCAAGTTTAATTTCCTCTGAGTTTACTAAGTCTAAATATGATGAAAAATAATAAACAACTTGAGGTACAAGTCTACCAAAGTTTATTGAATTAGCACTAGATAAAACATATCCTGCATTTTTAAGTTCAATTTCCGCATCTTTTGAAGAGAAAATCTTTTTAACTGCAGTTTGACAATCATCAAAATTTCCCTTTACGCCAACGACTTTAACGTTTGCGCCTTCTTGTGTGCACATTTGAAGTTTTTGCATATTACTAACGCCGTCACTTGGATAAAATACAATAATTTTAATACCATCTTGGTCCTTAAAACCTTCTAATGCGGCTTTTCCAGTATCACCACTTGTTGCAACTAAAACTAAAATCTTTTCTTTAATTTCCGTTCTGTCTGCACCCTTTCTTAAAAGATGTGGAAGAAGCGTTAGTGCAACGTCTTTAAAAGCTAGTGTTGGCCCGTGAAAAAGTTCCATTATATAGAGCCCTTCATCAATTCTAACAACTGGCGCAGGGTCATTTTCTTCAAACTTGCCATATGCTTTTTGGCAAGCAGATGATAATTCCTTTTCATCATATTCATCTAAAAATCTAGAAATAATAAAAGAGGCCCTTTCGGCATAGTCCATATCTAGCATATCGCTTAATTTGTCAGTTACGTTAGGAAAAAATTCTGGAACGAACAATCCTCCGTCATCTGCTAGACCTTTTGCTATTGCTTCTGATGCATTAACCGCTATACAATTACCTCTTGTGCTAATAAATTTCATAATTACTCCAAATAAAAAAGTCGAACTAATACTAATCCGACTTTTATTTTACACTAAATTAACATTAAAATCAACTATTACACGTGTTTTAATACAAATTCTGGCAAATCTTCTTTAGAAGAACTGCAAGTTAAAACAAATTTAACACCAAATTCGCTTTCAAGCATTTCCATAGCGCCAAAAATGTTATCTAATTCGCAAAGTCCCTTGCCTGTAATTCTTGCAATACCATCTATAAATATGTATTCATTGTCACCGTTAGCGGCAACTAAGCCTTTTAAGAAACCACGAAAACCATCCATACCTTGTATATCGAACTCTTTTGTTGCTATAAATCTAATTTGATGTTTAAGATTAATAGAATTTTTACTATTGTCCGTTATAAACAAAATATGTCCTTTGGCAGAAGCAAGTGTATCGTTTGCTAAATCAATAATTGCCTTGGTTTTGCCAGTGCCTTTTGGTCCGTAAATAATTTTCATTAAAATTTCCTCCTAAATCTTTTGCTATATATATTTTATAACAGAATTTAGAAAAATACAATAGGTATTTTGAATTTTATTCACCTAAAATTAATAATTTTTTGTGGAAATCTTTATCTACTGCCATAAGCATAGCATCAAGCTCGTCATCACCCATAACACTACACCTACCATCTGCATATTCTTTGTCAATTAATTCTTTAATTTTAGCAACAACAGGATGTTGTTTTTCTATTTTATTTGCTGATGATAACTTATAGTATTCATTAATCCAATAAGCAATACCTGCAAGTCCACTAGTGTTATTTATTGAAACGTGCATTGGACGATTTAACAATTTTGCCGTATCGAATATATTATAAATTTCTTCATCTTTTAACATTCCGTCTGCGTGAATTCCCGCACGTGTAGAATTAAAACTTCTACCTACGAAAGGTGTTCTTGGTGGAACAACGTAACCTATTTCCTTTTCAAAGTATTCTGCAATTTCAGTTATGGCGGTAAAATCCATACCATCTTCCGTACCACGAAGTGAAGCATATTCTATAGCCATAGCCTCAAGCGGACAGTTACCCGTTCTTTCACCAATACCAAGAAGAGAACAGTTAACGGCGCTACAACCATATAACCATGCCGTTGTTGCATTTGTTACAACCTTATAAAAATCATTATGTCCGTGCCATTCAATCATTTCGCTAGGAACTTCTGCATAATGATGAAGACCATATATTATACCAGGAACACTTCTAGGAAGTGCTGCACCAACGTAGTTAACACCAAATCCCATTGTGTCGCAGGCACGAATTTTTATTGGAATACCACTTTCTTTTGATAATTCCATAAGTTCTGATGCAAATGGAACAACAAAACCATAAAAGTCTGCCCTAGTTATATCTTCAAAATGGCATCTTGGTCTAATTCCCTCTGCTAGCGCATCTTTAACTACCCCTAAATATTTATCAAGTGCCGTTTTCCTAGTTAAGTTCATTTTCTTAAAGATATGATAATCAGAACAACTAACTAAAACTCCTGTTTCTTTCATTCCCATATCTTTAACTAAAGCAAAATCCTTTTTACTTGCCCTAATCCAACTTGTTACTTCTGGAAATTTAAGACCTAAATTCATACAAGCCTCAGCGGCTTTTTTGTCTTTTTCAGAGTATAAAAAGAATTCTGATTGTCTTACAATGCCTTTTGGTCCGCCAAGTTTTGCCATAAGTTTATATAGCGTAACAATCTGTTCAACTGTAAATGGCGAAGTTGATTGTTGACCATCTCTAAAAGTCGTATCTGTAATCCAAATATCCTTTGGCATACACATAGGAACGTTTCTATTATTAAACACTATTTTTGGAACGTGTTCATAATCAAATATTTCCCTATAAAGTTGTGGACTCTCTACGTCTTGAAGATTGTAATTATATACTTTATTTTCTAAAAGATTGCTTTTTTCACTTTTAATTATCATTTTATTTCACCTAAGAATGCTATAAATCTATTTAACCCTTCTTTAATATCTTCGTTTGAGATTGCATATGAAAATCTTATACAATTATCCTCACCAAAAGCAACGCCAGGAATAAGCGCAACGCCTCTTTTAAGGGCTGCATCTGCAAATGACAACGAACCGCTTATTTCTTGTCCCTCAAACTTTTTGCCATAGAATGACGATACGTCGGCAAACACGTAGAACGCGCCCTTAGGGGTTATACATTTTAGTCCCTTAACGTCTTTTAGCATATCTATCATAAGTTTTCTTCTTTCATCAAAAACTTTTTGCATTTTATTTATAAACTCTACACCCTCGCTATCTGCAAGTGCAGTAACTGATGCATACTGTGCTATTGAATTAGGATTGCTTGAAGTATGACT
>JAEIGA010011412.1_pt1 | contig 13487 bp, 9 predicted proteins | sample 9270691 | NCBI WGS metagenome assembly JAEIGA01 (sample SAMN17057246, study PRJNA624740) | gut metagenome | biome: biome; isolation source: fecal sample | host: Bos grunniens | place: China: Xizang | collected 2019
CAAACTGTCAATATCATATTTAGGACGAAGGGAACATAACCCCCTTCCTATACAAATTTCACGCTTTGTAATGTTAACAATACCAACTGGGGCTCTTACACAAAGAAGAAGGCTTTCCGGTGCTGCAATTTTTGATGGAGTTGTCGTATACTGAGCAGACTCAGCAAGATATCTGTTGGTAAAATTTATCTTTCCTTGATGGAATTCAGTGCCGTATTTTCCATTGATTGTATCACCTGCAGGAGATTGCCCCATAGTGATATCAAAGATGTCTTTTAATTGACAAGTTTCCCAAGAATCAGGTAACTGCCTATAATGGCGGTTATCACAAGGTTGGTATGAGGGATTTATTCTCTTCAACAATTCAATAGCAGGCTCATCGTAAGTGTTTTGAGAGATGAGTTTACCTGACAGAGCTATTTCTAGAATTTTAGATTTTGATAGTGTTACAATCTCTTTCAGATGCTTCTTATTACTTTCTAGAGATTCGATAATACCCAAGAGTCTTTTGATTTCTTTAACGATGCGGTTTTGCTCAGTTAGTGGAGGAATAGGGATTTGCATATTACCCAATGCTACCTGTGTAAAAGTAGGGATAGCAGTTCCTAATACAAACTTCTCGTAATTATTCTGTGCGTATTTACTTTGTAACACATATGTCAAGTACTCTGGGTTACAGGAGATATGTTTCAATACAACAAATTGAGGATTAATGGTTGCTTGTTTTGGCAGTTTTTCTACTAGCGCGCATTTTCCATATGAAGACCCTGTCTTTACTAACAAAATATCGTTCTCTTGTATTTGTATTTCAGGAGACTCATCGTATTTATTCCAGGATATATACGTACAACTATTATAGTTCATTTTGCCCTCTATAATATTGGAAGGGCTTAAGGTAATTGCTCCATCATGCTTGACTAAATCTTCCTTCGTATATCCTCGGAAACCGATTCTGCCGAAGATATGACAGATATTTATAAGGTTGCCCCAGCACCATCCTTCCGGCACTTCAAACGGTACATTCTCATAATGGGATATATCAGTACATTCAATTGCAGAGATTCAACAACGAAGGAAATGTAGTTTTATATAAATATATTTTTCTATAAAAGTGAACACAGAGAAAGGCAGCTCGATATGAAACTGGAAATGACAAGAGGATGCGTTGCCGGTTGACCAGGAGCTGACGGTAGATTAGATTGCGTATCATCTGGAGTGTAGTTCTGATATCTCCATTTTAAGTAAATGGATTTTCCGTTAAAATTTAACGGTTTTTCACAAAATAATGCAATTTTCACAAATTTTGCATTAACTTTGTACATTACAACCGATAAACAATCACGCAATGCTTTTAAGATTTATTTCAAAGAACCTATACTCGTTCAATGAGGAAACAGAGTTCAATCTATTTCCAAGCAGCAGGACAACACACCATCTGCATCATAAGGTGAATTGCGGCCACGCAAAAGCCCTTAGGATGAGTGCGATATATGGAGCAAACGGTGCCGGCAAAAGCAATCTTATAAAAGCCTTGACACTTATGGACTTAATCGTCACAGAAGGAAAGGTGGACTTTCTGTCAAACCAGCAACAGGACCTAGCCTTCAGATTCTCCGGCGCTGAAGCGGAACCCATATCTCTGGCAATTGAGTTCTTTAAAAATGAAAAGATATATTATTACACTATATCATTCATCGACGGAACAATAGTCAACGAAGAGCTTTATCAGAGTCTGGAGAATAAAGACGTAATGATATTTTCTAGACAGATGAATGAGGGCAAACAGAAAATATCATTTGCGGAAGGCTTTTCTGAAAACGAATCAAATGCCACATTCTTGGAGGTTCTGCAAGACAGGATACTACTTCCGGAGGAGGCGCTATTGTCCTTCCTCGCCACAAAATACCCCACTGAGTTCGCAGATGCGACATATGCACACGAGTGGTTCATTCAAAATCTGATGACAGTCTTTCCCGGAGGAAGACCAGGAACTGCCGCGCATCTCTACGACTCAAATCCGGAGATGCTTCAGCTTCTGAACACAATTTTGCCTCAGATGAGAACCGGAGTATCAAAGATGAAGATATGGAAAGGCATCGTAGACGAGAACAGTCCTACACTCTCTGACGAGTGGAGAAGGTTGATTCCGATCCTCAAGGAAAACCCAGGAAAGGCATACCCTATGTACCACACATTCGACAACAGGGTAACAGCATCCGCAGTGTATGAGGACGGCAAGATTATCATGAAGACACTTGAGCCAATACACGAAATGGAAGACGGCAGAGAAGTAAAGATGCCGATATACAACGAGTCCGACGGAACATTGAGACTGATTGACTATATACCTTTCATATACAGCATCATACATGAGGAGAGAATATATATCATAGATGAAATAGAGAGGAGTCTGCACCCAATCCTCATCAAGGAGATCATCAATAAGATTTCGTCCATTAAAGACACGAAAGGACAGCTTATATTCACAACTCACGAATCATGTCTTCTCGACCAGAAGATATTACGCTCAGATGAAATCTGGTTTGCAGAGAAGGATGGGGGTCAGGCAACACACCTTTACCCGCTCAGCGACTTTAACATCCATAGTACAGCAAACATCGAGAACGGGTATCTCAACGGAAGATATGGTGGTATCCCATTCCTGTCTAATCTCAAAGACCTAAACTGGCAGTAGGATGATACACAGAAGAAGGATATACGAAAAGGCAAAGCCATCGAGAGACGCGCAAAAGATATATATCATTTGCGAAGGATCAGAAAGGGAGAAAGACTACTTTGAATTTTTTGAAGGAATCTCCTCGAACTTAGAACTTATAATCATTCCTCCAGATGAAGGCACCGACCCTGTCAAACTGATGAATCAGGCCCAAAGACAATTCCTATCCGAAAATCCCACTCACCAAATTGACGAGACGGAAGGAGACCTCATTTGGTTCGCGATAGACACAGACACCTGGATGATTGAAGGGAAAGTTCAAAAACTCAAGGAATTCTGCGATGCACAAAATAAAGACAAGCATTACACAATCTGGAATATTGCACAAAGCAACCCATGCATTGAAACCTGGCTATACTACCACATATACAAAGAGAAGCCTGATCATGACGAAGTCTCAAGCCATGCATCAATGAAAGAGTTTGTAAATGCAAAAATATCCGGAGGATTCAACTGTGAAGTTCACCCGATGTATATAAAAGATGCAATAGATAACTCAGAAAAGAACTTTTCCGAAACAGACGGATATCCGAACTTATATTCAACTCAAATGCACCTCTTGGGCAAAGAGATTCTGAAATACGCAAAACTTGAACTCGACCGTAAGCTCAGAAGAGTCCTGCAACGTTAACACAATAGGAATTACCCAGTTTTTATATAAATATATTTTTCTATAAAAATGACACAGAGAAAGGCAGCTCGGGCATTGCGCTCGGGCTGCCTTGGGAGATAGGAGTTCTCATCTGTATCTCTCCTCACACCAATTCAAACACTTATGCCTATATACGCTAACAGATGGCATTCAGATTTCATCATGCTTACAAGGACTTAATCAAAACGACATTTAGGCACACCTATTTCGCATTCAGTTATAAATAATTACATTTGTAAGAGAAAAGAACAGAACCTATGATTCAGAACGTTAACAAGTATCCGATAGATGAGATTCTAAAAAAGGATGCAGACTTCTACTATATGATTCCTAAATACCAACGCGAATACACGTGGGGTTACAAGGAGTGGTCTGCGCTATATGACGACCTGACTGAAAACAACGAAGGTTACTTTATTGGATCCATCATCTGCATCAACAATGGTGATTCAATAAGCCCGGTATTGGAAGTCATCGATGGACAGCAAAGATTAACTACGCTTTGCTTATTCTTGACAGCCATATATAATTTGATGAAGGGATACAAGGACAGTGGTCTGATTGACGAGGATGATATAGATGAACTTCTTTCACTGAAGAAGTCATTGTTTTGCAAAAAGTCACCGTTCAAAAATCTTGTTCTGGTTCCACAGATACAGAATAACAACCAGGCGGATTTTGCATATGTCATGTTTGAAAATGGCATTATCAAAGAGTTTTCCAAAAAGGAATCCTTTGTCACAAAACGCAAAATTCACCTCTGCTTTGACTATTTCAAGAGTCGCATAGAGAAAGAGCTTCAAGACTCCGAAAATCCGGTAGAAAACTTGTTGGCGATCAAGAAAAAGGTATGCAGAGCGATGCTTGTCAAGATAGAGGTATCCAGTCATTCGGACGCATACATTTTGTTTGAATCACTAAATCATCGCGGAACCCCTCTTACATCAGTTGACTTGATGAAGAATCTTATCATGGCCAGGGCTGAAAAAGCCTCTATGACTGTCGACGACTGTTTTGAAAGATGGCAGGAACTCATGAGATATCTGACAGAGGACTACGCAACACAGGAGAGATTCTTCCGTCAATATTACAATGCTTTTAAAGAAAGACTGAATGAGCCTTTTAGAAAGGATGAGTTAAGGAAAAAGGATCCCCTAGGAATAGTTGCCACTCGTTCGAACCTTTTGTCAATATATGAGAAACTCATAAACAGAGATCTAACCACATTTCTGGATGACATCCTAAGATGCGGCAGGATATACTCTGACCTAATAGACCCTGAAGATTTAAGTGATTCCCTTAAGGTATCCTTGACAAACCTGAATCACATCCAGGGAGCACCATCTTACCTTTTGCTCATGTACTTATTCCGAAACAAGACGGTACTTGCAATAGATGATGCTGCAATAGTCAAGGTTATTGATCTTCTGACGACATTCTTTGTCAGAAGAAATGTGACAGATACACCAAACACTCGCGACTTGACAAGGATATTCATGGAAATAATTTCAGTCTTTGAGTCGGAGAAAGTCACAGGAGATGCCGTATATATCACAATCCATGACCAACTGAAGACTGTCTGCGCAAGCGACACATTATTCGAAGAGTTCCTACGAGGAGACATCTACAAGAGCAACGCAAGTGCTGCACGCTATGTTCTTTGCGCTATTGCTGAATCTCAGATGACACGTGAAACCTGGACAAATCTTTGGGAACAGAAAGCATATGAGAGAAGCAGTAACAAGTATATCTGGACCATTGAGCATATCTTCCCGGAAGGTTCCAACATACCACAGTGTTGGGTTGATATGATTGCCGGAGGTGATAGAAACCTAGCAAACGAGTATCTTCAGCAGTATGTACACAAATTGGGAAACCTTACCATTACTGGATATAACAGCACTCTAAGCAATCTCTCATTCGAACAAAAGAAAGAGCGTAAAAATAAGGCAGGCAAGTATGTTGGATACCTGAACGGCCTTGAAATCAATCATGATATTGTTATAAAGCAGGCATGGACCCTAAAGGATATCACAGACAGAACAAATCTGATGGTTGAGCAAGCGCTCCAGATGTTCAAATACCCTGATTCGTAATCAACGAGTAATATAAAAGCTTTTCAGGCCTTAACGTGATTTGAGGCGAACGAAAATAGTAGAACACCAGAAAGGCAGCTCGAGCAATTGCTCGGGCTGTTTTTATTAAAGACTCAGATCAGTTAATCTAAAATTGTAAGATCGAATTGATAGGGAAAAGTATTTCCATCTTCCTTAATAGTATATAAATATGGCACATAGAGAATAGAATTTATCGGAAATAATACGTATCTTTGGTGAATATGCATAACAGCACTAACTGCAATTCATAAAACACAATTTAATAAGTCATCATGGTCATAGCAACAAATAACCTACTTAATCTAATTACTTGGTTTTTCATAGGCCTAACAGTAATGCTATTCATAGGATACCTTGTGGCATACATCCTGAAATTCAAGAGAGCCAATAATGACCTTAAGGCATTTGATATTAAAGAGTTCGATAGTGCCAGGGGTGGATTCGCTTCCCTTTTTGACCGATACACAAGTGTTCTAAAGAATAACAGAACAAGCGAATACGCCAATGACTTCATTAACATAGATAGTGTTGCTAACGCATATAAAATCAGGACCGATGTTCTTAACACAATACCTAACATTTTAACAAGCTTAGGTATTCTTGGAACATTTGTAGGTTTATCCGTTGCAATCATAAGTTTTAATGCTGTATCGTCTGATTCAATCAGAGATAGTATCAATGTCCTCCTTCAGGGAATGGGTACTGCTTTCTTCACATCTGTTGCCGGTATGTTCTTTTCATCAATATTCCTAATGATTGAAAGACATTGGATCAATAAACTAAGCTGGAGAATAGACGGAATATGCGATAAGATAGACCAGATGCACCATGCATCTGCTGATCAGATCATTCTTGATTCATTCAGACTTACCACTGAGGAGGGATATATTGTGGAGCCAAACGAGCTTCTCGCATCTGTTAGAGAGAGCGTTAAGGATATGCAGAATACCCTCTCACGCTTCGGAACAGATCTCTGTGACAGTATCGGTAATGCAATGGACAATTCATTCCAGGATAAGCTCGTCCCTATTCTCAATGATCTAAGCAGCAAGCTTGAAAACCCAGCACAGGCCCTTACTGACAGTCTCATGCTTGAGTTCCGCAACATCTGCAATGACTTCCGTGAGAACCTCACCAAGGGAGTGAACGATCAGATGAATGAGTTAATTGAACGATTCATTGACGCATCTAATGCGATCAACAATATTCCTGAGACATTGGATACAGTCAATAAAGAACTCACAGAATGTACTGGAAAGGCAGTTGAGTCATATAAGGCCATGTCTGAATCTCTCGAGAACCACGTCAAGCAGTTTGATGAATTGTCTGACACATTCACATTCTCTATCGAGCGAATTAACGAGGCATTCATATCGCTTTCAGAACTTCACACTCAGCTTCAGTTGATTCCGGAGGCTGTTGCAGAGGCTAAGGAGGGGATTAATGCAGCATCCACAAGCCTTAAGGATATCATTGAAAGCATCTCTGAGAGCCTGGAGAACGCGTCAAAGATCAATAGTGACACCGGCAATAAGGTTGACTCTTATCTCAGCCAGATTAGCAGCATACAGACCGGTCTTAAAGGCATCTTTGAAGAGATCACCATCGGTCTTAACAAGTATTCTAATACTGCAAAAGATGGTCTTCAGAATATGCTCAATCCATTCACAACATCAGTTACTGATGCTGCCCAGAATATCACCAACTCGATTGCACCTCTACATGACACTGTCGGTGATCTGAATGATTTCAGCATGACAATCCATGAGGCAATCACAGCGTTCAGCAAGACAACGCAATCATTAGAAAATTCACTGCGTGAATTGTCCAGATTGAAGGATCTTCTCAAACAGCAACAGAACTAATTAGCTGGGTTATTGTAAATGAAACGCTCAAAACCAAATAAACCTCAGTCAGATAATCCATTTGCACTTTCCATCGGAGACCTGATGGCAGGTATCCTGTTCATTTTCGTGCTTCTTCTCTCCGTAACGATGCTGGAGATTCAGGAGAAGGCGGAAGCTGATGCTGAGATTTCAGGCAGGTACAACAACATCAAGTCCAACATCTATCTTGATATAGCCAGAGAGTTCAAGGACAACCTTTCTGCATGGAATGCCGTAGTGGACTCCACAGAGTTATCTGTAAGATTCAGCACTAACGAAGGTGTCGACACTAAAGCTTCATACTTTGTTTCTGGTAGTCCGAAGCCGAGCACATACTACAAGGAGATATTGACAGACTTCTTTCCTAGATTCCTTGAGGTTGTTGCGAATGAGGAATACAGGGAATCCATTGAGGAAATACGTATTGAAGGTCACACCGATAGTGACGGCGGTTATCTATATAACATTCAGCTTTCACAAGATAGAGCCAGAGAGGTTCTTGATTATTGCCTTACCCTTGTAGAAAAGGACGATCAATATCAGGAGATGGTAGATTGGGTTAAATTTAAGATTACTGCCAATGGTCTATCATATAGTCATCCTATCCTGAACTCCGATGGTTCCGAAAACAAGGGCCTGTCTCGACGAGTTGAGTTTAAGGTAAGGACAAATGCAGAAAAGCAGCTTGAAGAAATTGCCAAAATACGTCTGTAGGAATGTTTGACAACAAAGACATAAAGAAAGCCCTGGACTTCCACTTTAGGGCGACTTTCTACTCCCAGAATGCCATTGACCTTCTGGATAACAAGGTCGTGTTGTCAAATATTGAAAGAATACAAAAGATACAGACATCAATACAAGGAGCTGACGTACAGACTGAAGACGCGACCAGCATTATTGAGGAGATCAGAGTAAGTTACAACCTAGGACTCGCTCCAGATAAAGTCGATGTCTCGACACGCTCTCTCAGAGCGGTATGCTTTTGTATACCTACAAGAGATTTTTCTTTTGCGAGCTATATCCTTAAAATCATAGAGAACAATTGGATATCCATATTTACGAGAGGGTTGATTCACAGTCTTCTTCGTGACTGGACAATGTTCGAATTAGATATCAGGGCATCACTGGTCACCCTTTTGGATAAGTACATCAAAAAGACAGGATCAGAGAAATATATGTCATTACTTCCCTACTTGACCGTTAACGGAGGATATCAATTAGGATATAGTATCGTCAATACAAACAAGGATGTCTCTACATGCTGCGACACATTCAGGATATCTAGAAACCGTATCGCATACACATATTTCTCAGATGTCTTGACCGGTTACTTTGAACATTCGAAAGATTGTGACCTCAAATATGTGGAGAAGATACTTTCTCTGCACAATAATTCATACACCGACAAAAGAGTCATCTCAAGACTTTTAGTGAATGCCTGGAAAAAGAAGAACATCCCGACTGATCTCTATGACCTGGCAGTAAAAAGAATCGGAGACCCGTCCATAGGCTCAAAATGGGTGGCCCCGGAATATGCAACACGCGAAGAACGTAGTCTGATAGAAGAAGCGAAACGTATCATGCACGTTGCCATATCTTCAAAATTCATACGCGTCTTCTTCAACAGTCTCTGTCAGGATTCAGCCCGTCTGAAGTTTTGGCTTGAGCACGTTGACTACATTGAAGATTTCATAGTCTATGGATCTGAAGTTTCTAGAAGTTCCATAAGCTATAAACTGGACCCAAGAGTTCTGAACAGGCATTTCAAGGTCGTGACCAGCAGAAATGAGAATTGTGCGCTCGTGCTTTTCACAACAGATTATGCGCTAGTTGAGTTCAGTCTCTCAGGAGCCTTATATGCTTATAAGAAAGATTCCAATTTATACAATCTCACCGTAAACCGCAGGATAGAGAAGGTAGATGACCTTAAACTTGGATTCCTTGGCAACCTTGTAGACACGGAAGACGGGCATATGTACATGCACGAAGAAGGCCGAATGGTACACATTGGCAACTGGCCATATAGGCTCGATAGGTGGTTCCGAAAAATGATCAAGAAATGAAGTGGAGTATCATAAATGAGCAATTCATATTTGACATCTCATCTGTAAAAGAAGACAGTAATGAGATGTCTATCTTATCCTTCCTAACCGACAACGATTTAGGATGGATAGCAGACGGGAAATGCGTCATACCGGCAGAAGGTATCTATGAGTTGACAGATGGACAAAGACGTCTATTGTCGCTGCCGGCTGAATATCCACACTATCTGCTAATTAAGTCATCGGGGCTAATAAACCAAAGCGACTTCAGGTATGTCCCAACATTCTCCGTCTCTAGAGAATATGGAGCGTATAGTCTATTAGAGAGCAGATTACCTGTTGTGTCATTAAAATCACCAAACGGAGTAACTAATGAATTCATACTTCCTGAAACTCATTATCAGACACTTAAGGAAGTACAGGTATATAAAGAGTCATCTAGTAATTATGACAACGCCGGATATCGGAGCCTGTCAAGAATAAAGCCTATTGCTCAGTCTGACCCGACAATAGTTCTTAATGATTACCTCAAAGGCTACAATGTGATTGAAGCACAATCTATTGCATTGAGCCTTGATTACAACGACGGCATCCTAGAGATTAAGCCAGACCTAAGCGAAGATGTTAGTAGCAGTCTTGGTATAGAGAAAAACGCATTTACTAATCGATTTGATCGCAGGAATCGCGTGCTCCCAGTATATACTATTGAAGGAGAAAACAATACCGAGCACAAGGTTATTATTCCAACCGAATCGTCTGAAAAATTATCCGAGCTAAAGTCTACCTACAGAAAGATATCCGATAGCGAACAGATATCACAAATCATTGAAACACCTGAACTCTACCTTGACGAGTCATACTTTGATTTAAAGGAGTTTTATAGCGATAGAGTCCTTGAGATTGGACTTTATAAGCCAACATTCACCACATTCATCAGCCCGTATGAATCACAATGGGTACCTGGATTTAGAATCGAGGATAAGTTCAATGGTACAACTAACATCTTCTTGAACACATACGGAGCGATAGCCGAATTGGAATATGCTATAACCCTTGCAGAAGCAGAGGGACTCAAACAGATTTTCTATCGAGGCTATTTCATAGACATTGATGAGGCAAAGAGAGCCGTAGAAATTGCGAAAGCACAGCTTGCTACACCGAGAGAACCAATTGAGAGGTCAGGGGACGGAAAGAAGGTATTGATTATTGAAGAAAATGCTGAATCACTTGGATATACAGTAGAGAACATTAATGTCGATACTCCTAATCAGTATACATTACATCCAATCGAAAACCTACGTAGCGAGATCAACTTAAAACCCCATCAAAACGAAGGTGTAGCTTGGTTGCAGTACCTTGTTGACACGAAGTCGAAAGGTTGCATTCTTGCAGATGACATGGGTCTCGGTAAGACACTTCAAGTCCTATGCTTCATAGATTGGCACAATAAATACATCAATAAGGGACAGAAACCATACCTAATTGTAGCACCGGTTTCTCTCCTTGACAATTGGAATAAAGAGGTTAAAAAATTCCTCAAAGATGGTATCTACAATCCTGTCATACTTCACGGAGGAATGATTTCCAAGAAGCCAAATCAGGATGATGTTGATTGGTTAAAAGCGCAAGATATTATTCTCACTAATTACGAAACGGTAAGAAGTGGCCAGTTCAACATATGTGCAGTAGACTATGCGGCTGTTATACTTGATGAGGCACAGAAAATCAAAACACCAGGAACTTATGTCACATGTGCCGCAAAAGCATTGAAGGCCGACTTCAAGATTGCCATGACAGGTACCCCTGTTGAAAATACATATCTTGACCTATGGTGCATCATGGACTTTGCCATTCCAGGATTATTGGGCAACTCAAAGGAGTTCAAGGCTGCTTACCAAAACCCTCTTAAGGAAGAAGGCACTGACATAGAAGCACTTGGCAAAGAGCTTAGAGATAGGATGGGAGTATTCTTCTTGAGAAGACGTAAAGCTGATGTTCTTAAGGACTTACCGGATAAAGTCGACTTCAAGAAGGAAATCTCTATGACTCCTGAACAGGAAGAAGCTTACATTAGAGAAATAGTAGCATTCCAAAAGTATGATGAGGATGGTGCATTTATGCTTGAACTACTTCATCGCTTAAGAAGAATTTCTGACAGTTCCCTTTTGATAGAGAATAAGATTAACATGGAAGTCTTACCTGTAGAAGCACTCATTGAGTCTTCCGGCAAGGTAAAAGCGACTCTCAATATTCTTGATGAGATCCGCAGAAGAGAAGAGAAAGTTATCATCTTCTGTATTTACAAGGAAAGCCAAAGACTACTCCAGCGCGTTGTTCAGGAAAAATATGGAATTACTCCGAAGATTATCAACGGAGACACAAAAGTGCTTACAACTGCCAGATCCAGCAACAGTAATTACAGTAGACAGCAGGCCATTGATTCATTCGAGGCAACTAAAGGCTTTAATGTAATCATCATGTCACCGATAGCAGCCGGTATGGGATTGAATGTCACAGCAGCAAATAATGTGATTCACTTTGCCAGACATTGGAACCCAGCTAAGGAATCACAGGCTACGGATAGAGCTTATCGTATCGGACAGGAAAAGGATGTAAATGTCTACTACCCTATCGCATGTCTTTCAGATCAGTATGGCTTTGCCTCTTTTGAGCAGACATTGGACACGTTATTGAGCAGAAAAACCAATCTGGCAGATGCAACCCTGTTCCCTAGCGAACAAGCTGAAGTAAAACTCTCAGATTTTCAAGATTTTATATCGGAACTGCAGACACTGAAACAGAATTAAGGTAGTTATAGAAGATGAAAACATATCCTGATTTAATATCGAATATTTGTGGCACGCAACGAACCTCAGAACTGGTTTCACTTGCAATTCCAATTCTTGTCAGATGGGCCCAGAATAGGATAACAACTAATCATTATAGTGACCTAAACAGGGAATTAGGATACACATCAATGTATAGAGGCATAGGTCATGTATTAGGATGTATACACGAGACTCTGAATGTATTATCTACCAAACCGGCATTTAAGGGCAAAGATATTCCGTCACTTAATGTCCTATGTACAAGCAAATCCTCTGATATTCCTAGTAATGGATTTGACATTGTCGTACCAGGATACGACAAACTCAGTAAAGAGCTTAAGCGACAGGTATCCCAAGGACTTGTTGCGGCTGCACTGGACTATGAACATTGGGATACAGTATTACGCTCATTAGGGCTGACTCCATCTGTCAATTATTCATCCGAGGATGAAGAACGCATAAGAAATGGCAAGCATCATAGCGGAGCAGAGAGTGACTTACATAAAAGGCTTAAGGAACATATCGCAAATTATCCTAAAGCGATAGGATTAACGAATATAACACACTCAGAGAATGAATACACCCTGTTGTCTGGAGACAGATTAGATGTTTATTGTGAACAACAGGACGGAACTAGAATTGCCATTGAGGTTAAATCCCGTATTTCACAAGATGATGATATATTACGTGGCATATACCAATGTGTAAAATACAAGGCAGTTCTTGATTCCGAGAATAAGGTACATGGCGTTCCGGCCAGCACAAGATCTATTCTGGTGTTAGAAGGTTACCTATCCGAATCCAACCATCAAGTTAAAGACACTCTTGGCATAGAAGTCATTGAAGGATTCTGTTATTAAGATGGATTAGATATGTATTATTGGTTAAAAGAAGATTCTGAAGAAGAGGGTTATTATGTAATCTCTGATGATTCAGATGATGTATATATTGTTAGGGATGGTAGGCCATATAAACTCAAGCCGACAAAACACATGCTGCTGAAATTTAAACCTTATCTAGAAGAGGTCAAGATTACAGAAACCTGTCCAGAACTTGAAAACATCTAGTTTTATATAAATATATTTTTCTATAAAAGGAGAACACAGAGAAAGGCAGCTCGGGCATTACGCTCGGGCTGCCTTGGGAGATAGAGGTTCACGTCATCCCGACGCTCCTCAATGCCGATCGGCTAGCAAGGTCCGGCAGAACCGCCGGGAGGATCGGC
>JAEIGA010011413.1_pt1 | contig 13487 bp, 8 predicted proteins | sample 9270691 | NCBI WGS metagenome assembly JAEIGA01 (sample SAMN17057246, study PRJNA624740) | gut metagenome | biome: biome; isolation source: fecal sample | host: Bos grunniens | place: China: Xizang | collected 2019
GGAAGTGCCATAATTAGATACGGGGAAACTATGGTTATGGTAAATGTTTCAAAATCAGCAAAACCAAGAGATGGAATAGACTTCTTCCCTCTAAGTGTTGATTATGAAGAAAAATTATACTCAGTAGGTAAAATACCTGGTGGATTCTTAAAGAGAGAAGGTAAGCCTTCAGAAAAAGCAATACTTACATCAAGGCTTATAGATAGACCTATAAGACCATTATTCCCAAAAGGATTTAGAAATGATGTACAAGTTGTTGCCACAGTTTTATCAGTAGATCAAGATTGTACACCTGATATAGTTTCTATGATAGGTTCATCTATAGCGTTATCTATATCTGATATACCTTTTAATGGACCAACAGGATCTGTTTTAATAGGATTAGTAGATGGAGCATTTGTTGTTAACCCAACAGCGGAACAAAGAGAAAAAAGTTCTCTTCACTTAGTAGTATCAGGAACTAAAGATGCTATAATGATGGTTGAAGCTGGTGGAGAAGAAATACCAGATGCATTAATGCTTGAAGCTATACTATTTGCTCATGAAGAAATCAAAAAAGTTGTAGAATTTATAGAAGAAATAACTGCACAAGTTGGAAAAGAGAAAATGGAAGTAGTTTTATTCAAAGCTGATGAAGAAGTAGAAAAAGCTGTCCGTGAATTTGCTACAGATAAAATGAAAGAAGCAGTTAAAACTATAGAAAAGCTTGAAAGAATGGAAAAAATGGATGCTGTTAAAGCTGAAACATTTGAAAAATTCGAAGAGTTATTAGAAGACTATGGTGTTGATATAGAGGAAACTCTTCAAGCTATAATAAAAGAAGAAGTAAGAAAGTTAATAGTACATGAAAATGTAAGACCAGATAATAGAGGATTAGAGGAAATAAGACCAATATGGTGTGATAATGGATTTATACCTAGAGCCCATGGTTCAGGATTATTTACAAGAGGTCAAACTCAAGTAATGTCTATAGCAACTCTTGGAGCATTAGGTGATGTTCAAATATTAGATGGATTAGATGAAGAAGAAAGTAAGAGATATATGCATCATTATAACTTCCCTGCATACAGTGTTGGTGAAGCTAGACCATCAAGAGGACCAGGAAGAAGAGAAATAGGACATGGAGCACTTGCTGAAAGAGCATTAGTACCTGTACTTCCATCAAAAGAAGAATTCCCATATGCAATAAGAGTAGTATCAGAAGTATTAAGTTCTAATGGTTCTACATCTCAAGGTAGTGTATGTGGTTCTACATTATCTTTACTTGATGCTGGTGTACCTTTAAAAGATATGGTTGCAGGTATAGCTATGGGTCTTATAAAGCATGATGACAAAGTAGCAGTACTTTCTGATATACAAGGTATGGAAGACCATTTAGGAGATATGGACTTCAAAGTAGCAGGAACTGAAAAAGGTATAACTGCTATACAAATGGATATAAAAATAGCTGGTATAGATAAAGAAGTATTAACTAAAGCTTTAACTCAAGCTAAAGCTGGAAGAATACATATATTAAATGAAATGAGAAAAACAATATCAGCTCCAAAACCAGAATTATCAAAATATGCGCCTAAGATAATAACAATGAACATAAATCCAGATAAGATAAGAGATGTTATAGGACCAGGTGGGAAAGTTATAACTAAGATAATAGAAGAAACTGGAGTTAAAATAGATATAGAACAAACTGGAGAAGTATTCATAGCAGGTGTAGATGCTGATATGATAAAACTTGCACAAAAGAAAATCAATGATATAGTAGCTGAAGCTGAAGTAGGACAAACTTACAGTGGAAAAGTTACAAGAATAATGAACTTTGGTGCATTTGTTGAAATACTTCCAGGAAAAGAAGGGTTACTTCATATATCTCATATAGCACATGAAAGAGTTGCTAAAGTTGAAGATGTATTAAATATAGGTGATGAAGTTGAAGTTAAGGTTACTGAAATAGATGAAAAAGGAAGAGTAAACTTATCTAGAAAAGTATTATTACCTAAACCAGAAAAAACAGAAACAAAAGAAGATAAATAATAAAAAAGAAGTCTAATTTAGGCTTCTTTTTTTACTATAAAAATAAGATATTTATAAGGTCTATTAAGAATAATTACTTTTTTGCATATTTGTCCTAAATTAATAATAGTATTTATAAATAAGTAATAATACATATAGGAGGAAAGCTTAATGATAATGATGGTGCTTAACAAAAGTAAATTAAAAAAAATAATTATGTGGGCATTAGTAGTTGTTGTATTTTTATTAGGTGCAATATTTTTTATTATAAATAAAGATACTAAACCTACATTTGAATTGTTTGACCAAGCAAATATTCCGTATACTCAAGGTACAAAACAAAATAGTGGATATGTTGCATTAACTTGTAATGTAGATTTAGGTTGGGAGACTGAATATGTACAAGGTATACTTGATGTATTAAAAAAAGAAGATGTTAAAATTACATTTAATGTAACTGGTAGATGGGCAGAAAAGAATCAAGAAATGTTATTAAAGATTAAGAGTGAAGGCCATGAAATAGGAAATCATGGTCATAGGCATTTAGATTATGCAAAGCTTTCATATGAAGAAAATTTAGAACAGATAAAAACTTCAAAAAAGATAATAGAAGATATAATACAAGAAAAAACAAAGTTCTTTCAAGCTCCAGCAGGTTCTTTTGGTGAAGGAACTATGAAAGCTGCAAATGAATTAGGATATACAAGTATAAAATGGGATGTAGATACAATAGACTGGAATAATAGAAAAGAACCAGAAGTTATAATAGAGAGAGTAAAGAAAAAGGAAATAAAGGATGGAAGTATAGTTCTTATGCACCCAACTTATGCAACAACTCAATGTATAGATGATATAATTCAAATTATAAGAGATAAAGGGTTAAAACCAGGTATGCTTAGTAATATATTTTAAATAAAGTTGATTAAGTTAATATACTAAATTATAATTTAATACATGTAATAAAGACTATTAATGTTTACTTTAACATTAAAGTAAAATATTTTATAAATAATTCTTATTTATAAGATTATATTAAAAATTTACATAAGAAAGATAATATTTATATTTCAATAAAAAGTTGAATTTATAAGTTTAATGTATAGTAAAAGTAGTAGATAGTGGAGGAGAAATATGTATAAAAAACATGTATTAGAAAATGGATTGACTATAATAGGTGAAGAAATACCATATGTAAAATCAATATCATTAGGAGTATGGATAAATGCAGGTTCCAGAATAGAAAATGAAAAAATAAGCGGAGTATCTCATTTTATAGAACATATGCTATTTAAAGGAACTAAAAATAGAACATCTAAAGATCTAGCAAGTGAGATTGATAATTTAGGTGGACAAATAAATGCATTTACAAGTAAAGAGTGTACTTGTTATTATGTAAAATTATTAGACTCTCATATAGATATAGGTATAGATGTACTTAGCGATATGATACTTAACTCAAAGTTTAATGAAGATGATATAAATAAAGAAAGATCTGTAATAATTGAAGAATTAAAAATGTATGAAGATTCACCAGAAGATCTTGTATATGATTTATTAACTGAAAATATCTATAAAGGTGATTCACTGGGAATGAATATAATTGGTACTGAGGAATCACTAAAAAGATTAAATAGAGAAAAATTACTAGATTACTTTAATAAATATTATGTGCCTAATAATTCAGTAATAGCTATATCTGGTAACTTTAATTTCAATGAAATAGTAAAAAAAATAGAAGAAAAGTTCAAATACTGGGAAAGAAGAGAAGTTAATGTAGAGCTTAAAAAAGCTGAGTTTAAAAGTTGTTTTTTAAGTAAGAATAAGGACATAGAGCAAGTGAATTTAGCTATGAGTTTAGAAGCAGTGCCACTTGAAAATGATAAAGAAGTATATGCATTAGCAGTTATAAATACAGTTTTTGGAGGAAGTATAAGTTCTAGATTATTCCAAAAAATAAGAGAAGAAAAAGGATTAGTTTACTCTATATATTCTTCTCAAAGTTTATATAGAAAATGTGGTGAGTTAGGTATATTTGCAAGTATGAGTAATGAGTACTTACAAGAAGTTTATGACTCTGTTATAGAAGAAATAAAAATTATAAAAGAAAATTATTTAACTGATAAAGAAATAAGTGAAAGTAAAGAACAATTAAAAGGAAGTTATATACTAGGACTTGAAAGTACAAGTAGTAGAATGATGTCTATAGGAAGAAATTTACTTCTAAATAATAAAGTAGAGTCAACTGATAGTATATTAAAATTAATAGACAATGTAGACAAAGAAACAATAGAAAAAGTTATAGATAAAATATTTAATTTAGATAAACTTGGTGTATGTATTGTAGGAAGAGATGTAGAACAAATTAAATTATAGGATAAGGTAGGGGATAAACATGAATTTATCTGAAATAGCAGGGAAAGAAATTGTAAATCTTGTAACAGGTGAAAGACTAGGTGTAGTTGGAGAATGTGACCTTATATTGGATGAAGTAAGTGGAGAAATATTAGCACTTTTAATACCTAGAGAAAGAGGTTTTTTGGGAATAAAAAAAGATAAATCAGTTCTTGAAGTTCCTTGGAGAAGTGTTAGAAAGATAGGAAATGATATGATAATAATAGAGTATGATGGGGCTTATTAATAATAAATAAATTCAAAAACAAAATATTATTTAATATATACTTAAGAATTCATTTAGGAGAAGATATTTATAAATCTTGCTAAGTGAATTTTTTTTTTATACTTGGAAAAACTAATTTTAAAGTAGTTTTTGAGAGGAGTTTAATTATGAAATATTTTCAAGATGATATAAATTCAAGTTATATAGAAGTTTCTAAAAAAGATGATAAAAATAAAATACAATTAAAAAATGACTCTGAAGATAATGATAAAGAAAATAATGATATTCAAGATATAAAACAGATGGGTGTAGCAAATATGCCCCAACAATCCAAAAAAGATATACAATGTATAACAATAATAGGAGAAATAGAAGGACATTACATAGGAAATCCACAAAAAAAAGCCACTAAATATGAGCATATAATACCTATGCTATATTCAATAGAAGAAAATGAAGATATAAAAGGCGTTCTCATAATACTAAATACTGTAGGAGGAGATGTTGAAGCTGGACTTGCCATGGCAGAACTTATAAATAGTATATCTAAGACAGTAGTTACACTTGTTCTAGGTGGAAGTCATAGTATAGGAGTACCTCTTGCAACAGCAGGAGACTATTCATTTATAGCGCCTACTGCAACTATGGTAGTTCATCCTATAAGAACTAATGGACTTGTTATAGGAGTTAATGAAACTTTTGAGTACTTTAAAAAAATGCAAGAAAGAATAACTCAATTTATAATAAGAACATCTAATATAGAAAGAAATGAATTTGAAAAAATAATGAATTCAAAAGAAGACTTAGTAAGTGATGTTGGAAGTGTACTAATAGGAAAAGAAGCTGTAGAATGTGGTCTTATAAATGAAGTTGGTGGATTAAAAGAAGCAATGAAAAAGCTTAGGGACCTTATAAAAGAAGATACTGATAAATAAGATTTGTTTTAAATATATAATATATGATATAATTAATAAATCTACTTAAAGTGTTAGTGTTTATGCATTAACACTTTTTGCTATGATTAGGATATAATAAATTCATGATATTATAAAATAAAAGAGGTGAGATTGTTGGCAAAGAAAAAAAATTCTAAAAGTAAAGATACAAAAAAAGGTTTAGAATTTAATAATGAGTATCATAATTTAGTTACCGTATTCGTAGGTATATTTTTACTATATAGTTTAAACTCAAATTCTATGGGATTTGTAGGTAATATAATGCAAACTATTTTTAAAGGCTTATTTGGAGGTCTATCTATTTTTATGCCATTTATAATAGTTGCTACGGGGATACTAGGTTTCTTTGATAGAAACGAATATATATATAGAATAAAAAATACTAAAATGTATTACTTTACAATAGTATTTATATTTATATTCTATGGTTTATTAAATGCTAGAGCTCTTCCTGTTGAAAGTCCATTAAGTAGTGAAATGTTTAAATCAGTAATACAAATGGGGATTGATGGTAGTGGAAGTGGTTTAGTTGCAACAACTATAACTTACTATATAAGCAAAGCATTTGGTATAACTGGAGGATGGTTAATAAGTATATTTGCACTTATAGCAGGTATTATGTTTGTATTTAAAATATCTATAAAAGATTTATTATCAAATATAAAAGCTAAATCAAATGGAATGAAAAATAGTGATTTAACTATGAAGGAAAGAATGGCCAATATGAAACAATCTGTTATAGAAATGGTTACAGATGAAGTTGATGATGAAACTATGGTCAAAAAACAAAATTCTCTAAAAAAGGATAAGAAAAAAGATAAACAAAAACAAGAAATTATAGAAGATGGATTTGATGAATTAGAAGATAAAACTATAAAAATTGTTGGTTTTAATAAAGCTGAAGATGATTATTTAGAAATATTAGAGGGAACTCAAAGTATGTCAGAAATTGATGTATTAAAAGAACTTCAAAATACAAATAAACAAAATATAAATAATGATGTATATGAAGATGTTAGAGAACAACCTATAAAAACATCTAAAACTTATGATAATGAAAAAACTCAAACAATAAGTATAAAACAAGAAGCAAATTACGATAATTATAAAATGCCACATGTTAATTTATTAAATAAAATAGATAAGAAAAATGATGACAATAGTAAGAAGAAGGTATTAAAAAATGCATCATTATTAGAAACGACGTTATCTAATTTTGGTGTACAGGCAAAAGTAAATCAAGTAACAGTTGGACCGACTATAACAAGATATGAGATACAACCAAGTCCAGGAGTTAAGGTTAGTAAAATAGTCAATTTAACAGACGATTTAGCATTAAGCTTAGCTGCAAAAAGTATAAGAATGGAAGCACCTATACCTGGTAAAAGTGCTATAGGTATAGAGGTTCCAAATGAAATACCTTTAATGGTTGGTCTTAGAGATGTATTTGAAAGTGAAGAGTTTAAAAAGTTTGATTCTCCTTTAGCTATGGCACTTGGAAAGGATATAAGTGGTAAAGTTATAATCGGAGATATAGGTAAAATGCCACATTTACTTATAGCAGGGTCAACTGGTTCAGGTAAGAGTGTTTGCGTAAATACATTAATAAGTAGTATACTATATAAAGCAAAACCAGATGAAGTAAAATTACTTTTAATAGATCCTAAGGTTGTTGAACTTGCAAACTACAATGGTATTCCTCATTTATTAATACCGGTTGTAACTGATCCTAAAAAAGCAGCTAATGCACTTAATTGGGCAGTTGCTGAAATGAATAAAAGATATAAAATGTTTGCTGAAAATGGAGTAAAAGATATAACAAGTTACAATGAAAAGTGTGAAGAAAAACTTCCAAAGATAGTTATAATAATAGATGAGCTTGCAGACCTTATGATGGCAAGTGCAAATGATGTAGAGGATTACATTTGTAGATTAGCTCAAATGGCAAGAGCTGCTGGTATGCATTTAATAGTAGCAACTCAAAGACCATCTGTTGATGTTATAACAGGAGTTATAAAGGCTAATATACCTTCAAGAATAGCTTTTGCTGTTTCATCTCAAACAGATTCTAGAACAATACTTGATATGGGTGGAGCTGAAAAATTACTTGGAAAAGGTGATATGTTATTTTATCCACTAGGTGCTTCAAAACCTGTAAGAATTCAAGGAGCATTTATATCAGAAAATGAATCACAAAATATTATAGATTTTGTTAAAGCTCAAGTTAAAGAAGAAATAAAATATGAAGAAAATATAATGGATACAATATCTAAAGTTAATATGGAAAAATCAAGTGATGAAGATGACCTATTAAGTGAAGCTATTGAATTTGTTGTGCAAAGTGGTCAAGGATCTGCATCTATGCTTCAAAGAAAGTTTAAAATTGGATTTAATAGAGCAGCAAGACTTATAGATTCTATGGAAGAACGAGGAATAGTAGGGCCTAATGAGGGCAGTAAGCCGAGAAAAGTATTAATGAGTAAACAAGATTTACAAAATTTAGAAGGTGAATAAAATTTGAAGACAATAAATATAGAAGAAGCATTAAAGTTAAAAAATAGTATATTTATAGATGTAAGAACTGAGACAGAGTATAAAGAAGACCATATATTAGATGCATTTAGTATGCCTTTATTTAAAGATCATGAACACTGTGAAGTAGGAACAATATATAAAATACAAGGAAAACATGAAGCTATACAAAAAGGATTTGACTTTGTAGGATATAAACTAAAGGATATGTACTTACAAGTCACAACTCTTGCAAATGAATATGAAAATATAGTAATATATTGTGCCAGAGGTGGAATGAGAAGTGGTTCTGTATGTAATTTATTTTCTTCTCTAGGACTTAATATATATAAGCTAGAAGGTGGATATAAATCATATAGAAATTATGTGATAGATTACTTAGATAAAATTATGGACACTAAAAACTTTATAGTAGTTCATGGATTAACTGGTGTTGGTAAAACTGACTTATTAAATATATTAGAAGAAAAACAAGTAGATAATATAGACCTTGAGGGTATTGCTAAAAACAGCGGATCTACATTTGGTTTTATAACACATGATAAAAAACCACCAACTCAGAAAAATTTTGAGTCTAAAATATTTGAAAAAATATTCTACTCAAATAGTAACTATATATTTATAGAAAGTGAAAGTAAAAGAGTAGGTCATGTATTGACACCAAATAACATTTATGATGCTATAGTTAGGGATGGATATCATATATTACTTGAATGTAGTTTAGAAAACAGAGTAAAAAGACTTTGTAGAGATTATGTAGAAAATAAAGATGAAAATAATATAGAAGTATTAAAAGACTGCATAAATAAATTCAGAAAAAGACTAGGTAACGATAAAGTTGATGAATATATTAGCTTACTTGAAGAAGGAAAATATGAAGAATTAGTAGAAAAGTACTTAGTAGAGTATTATGACGCATTATATATGCATTCAGTAGATAAATACAAATATAATAAGGTTATAAACTTTGATAATATTGACAGCGCAGTAGAAGAAGTTATAAAATTTCATAAATCAGCAATGGAAGGAGCAATAAAATGTTAAAAATCGCATTAGAATCATTAGGATGTTCTAAAAACTTAGTAGATGCAGAAATAATGATGGGAATACTTAATAAAAAAGGATATAAATTAGTAGGTGACTTCGAAGAAGCAGATATAATATTAGTAAATACTTGTGGTTTTATAGAATCAGCAAAGCAAGAATCTATACAAACTATATTAGAGTTAGCTCAATTAAAAGAAACTGCTAACTTAAAGTTACTTATAGTTACAGGATGCTTAGCACAAAGATACTCAGAAGAATTAAAGCAAGAGATACCAGAAATAGATGCTATAGTAGGTACAGGAAGTTACCAACAAATAGATGAGATAATAGCTAATCTTGAAAAGGAAAATCATATAGTAAGTCTTAATGATATAGAATTTGCTTATAATGAAGATTTACCAAGATATATATCAACTCCAGACCATATGGCTTATTTAAAAATAGGAGAAGGGTGCGATAATAAATGTACTTATTGTATAATACCTAAGTTAAGAGGTAAATATAGAAGTAGAAAAATGGAAGATATAATCGCTGAAGCTAAAGATTTAGCACTAAAAGGTGTTAAAGAATTAGTAGTTATAGCACAAGATACAACAAAATATGGTTGTGATTTATATGGAAAAGAAATGCTTCCAGAATTATTAGAAGAACTTGCTCAAATAGAAGGAATAAAGTGGATAAGAATAATGTATTCATATCCAGAATCAATAAGTGAAGAATTAGTTAAAGTTATAAAAAAATATGATAATATATGTAATTACTTTGATATGCCAATACAACATGCAAGTAATAAAATATTAAAATTAATGAATAGACATACAACAAAAGAAAATATATTATCAACTATAAACATGATAAGAAAGCATATACCTGATGCTACATTAAGAACTACTATAATAGTAGGATTCCCGGGTGAAACTGAAGAAGATTTCAATGAATTAGTTGAATTTGTGAAAATAGCTAAGTTTGATAGACTTGGAGCATTCTCTTATTCTAGAGAAGAAGATACAGCAGCTGATAGACTTCCAAATCATATAGAAGAAGAAGTTAAAAATGAAAGAAGAGATGCTTTAATGTTAGTTCAACAAGGGATATCAGAAGAATTAAATACAGCTAAAGTAGGAAATATATATGAAGTCTTAATAGAAGAACAAATAGAAGATAAAGTATATATAGGTAGAACTCAAGGTGATGCAGAGGAAATAGACAGTATAGTATATGTTAAATCTGAAAAACAATTAAACATAGGTGACTTCGTAAATGTAAAAATAACTAGTGCATTAGAATACGATTTAATGGGGGATATAGTTAATGAACTTGCCTAATAAGCTAACTTTATTTAGGATATTTTTAATTCCAGTATTTATACTTGTAATGTTGTTTAACATGCCAAGTAAATATTTAATCGCATGTGTAATATTTATAGTTGCGTCAATAACTGATGCAATGGATGGACATATTGCTAGAAAATACAATTTAGTTACCGACTTTGGTAAATTTATGGATCCACTAGCAGATAAACTACTAGTAATATCAGCACTTATATGTATGATAGAAGTAGGATTAGTTCCTGGATGGATGGTTATTATAATAGTTGCAAGAGAACTTACAGTAAGTATACTAAGAGCAATAGCTGCAGCTGATGGAAAAGTAATAGCAGCCAGTGGTGGTGGTAAATTAAAGACTATAAGTCAAATGATAGCAATACCATTATTACTTTTAGGTAGACAATTTGATAGTTCTATATTATTAAATATAGGTAATATAGCAATATTGATAGCAACATTACTTACTTTATATTCAGGATGGGAATATTTATATAAAAATAAAAACTTATTTATGGAAAGTAAATAATTAAAAAGAGTTATCTTTAAGAGTATATATTAAATAAATATTCTTATGATAACTCTTTTATATTTTAATAAAATTATTATTATCAAATTGTAGATTATATTAGTATAGATATATATATTAAATGTATTAAAAAATTTGAATAAAAATATAAATAAAAGTTTATAAATAATATAAGTATGGTAAAATCTTACTGAAAGAGAATTTAGTATCTATATAATATACTCTACATAACTAAGGATAATTTTATAATTGACTGTAATTATTTTATAAGATATAATAGTTATAAAATAGAACAAATGTTTGTAGAAATGTAATCGGAAAGGAATGATATACATGAGTATAGAACAAGAAAAATTAAATGCCCTTAATCAAGCATTAGGCAAAATAGAAAAAGAGTTTGGTAAAGGATCAGTAATGAAACTTGGAGAAGCTACATCAATGGCAATTGATGTTATATCAACAGGTTCAATAGGACTTGATATAGCAGTTGGTATAGGTGGACTTCCAAAAGGAAGAATAATAGAAGTATATGGACCTGAATCTTCAGGGAAGACAACAGTTGCACTTCATACTATAGCAGAAGCTCAAAAAAAGGGTGGAATAGCAGCATTTATAGATGCAGAACATGCTCTTGACCCAGTATATGCAAAAGCATTAGGTGTAGATATAGATAACTTAATAATATCTCAACCAGATACAGGAGAACAAGCACTTGAAATAGCAGAAGCACTTATAAGAAGTGGAGCTATAGATATAATAGTAGTCGATTCAGTTGCAGCACTTGTTCCAAGAGCAGAAATAGAAGGAGATATGGGAGATTCACACGTTGGTCTTCAAGCTAGACTTATGTCTCAAGCCCTTAGAAAATTAACAGGATCTATAAAAAAATCTAACTGTGTTGCAATATTCATAAACCAATTAAGAGAAAAAGTTGGTATAATGTTTGGTAATCCTGAAACTACAACTGGTGGTCGTGCTCTTAAATTCTATTCTTCTGTAAGAATGGAAGTAAGAAGAATAGATTCTATAAAGCAAGGTGATAAGGTAGTAGGTAATAGAACAAGAGTTAAAGTTGTAAAAAATAAGGTAGCTCCTCCGTTTAAACAAGTAGAGTTTGATATAATGTATGGAGAAGGTATATCTAGAGTTGGAGACTTACTAGATATAGCTGCAGAAGCTGATATAGTTAAAAAATCAGGAGCTTGGTATGCATACAATGATACTAAACTAGGACAAGGTAGAGAAAATGTTAAAAAGTTCTTACAAGATAATCCTGATTTAGTAAAAGAAATAGACGAAAAGGTAAGACATTACTATAAATTAGACGAAACAAGAGAAAATGCACAGGAAGAAGAAGATACATTACTAAATTTAGAATAATAAAGCAATACACACCTCCTATTAACTTGACATGAGATAGAAAAAATTATAAAATTAATTAAGGACATAGTATCTAAATATGATTTTAAATAAAATACTCTTAAATATTAGAAATAGAGGATTTTATCGACATTACAATATATATCTTAGAAGTAATGATTGTATTTTTTCTATATGCTATAGTTTTAATTTAATTATAAAATTGTTAAACTCTTAAAATGTAATTTTGGGATTATTATCAAAGGAGGTGGGTGTCATAGATATAATAAGTATTTTATTAGGGATAGCAGTAGGTATTATTGCTGGTTATTTTGTGAGAAAAAATATATATGAGTCAAAAATTGGCCAAGCTAATAGTGAAGCTGATAGAATAATAAAACAAGCAGAAGATGACTCAAAAAGAATACACAAAGAAAAATTATTAGAAGCACAAGAAGAAATTCATAAGTTAAGAACTGAATCTGAAAAAGAAAATAAAGAAAGAAGATCTGACTTACAAAAATATGAAAAAAGAGTTGTGCAAAAAGAAGAAATATTAGACAAAAAGTTACAAAACTTAGAACAAAAAGAAAGCACTTTAGGGGACAAGTTAAAAAATGTAGCTAAAAAAGAAGAAGAGATTGAAGCTATAAAGACGCAACAATTAGAGAAACTAGAGAATATATCAGGGATAACTTCTGATAAGGCAAAGGAAATAATTTTAACTAATGCCGAAAGAGACGTTAGAAGAGAAATGTCTATAATGATAAAAGAAATAGAGTCTCAAGCTAAAGAAGAAGCAGAAAAGAAATCAAGAGAAATAATAGGGTATGCTATACAAAAATGTGCGGCTGATCATGTTGCTGAAACTACTGTTACAGTTGTAAATTTACCTAATGATGAAATGAAGGGTAGAATTATAGGTAGAGAAGGTAGAAATATAAGAACACTAGAAACACTAACAGGTATAGATCTTATAATAGATGATACCCCAGAAGCTGTAATACTATCAGGATTTGATCCAATCAGAAGAGAGGTTGCTAGAATAGCACTTGAAAAATTAATAGCAGATGGAAGAATACATCCTGCTAGAATTGAAGAAATGGTTGAAA
>JAEIGA010011414.1_pt1 | contig 13487 bp, 9 predicted proteins | sample 9270691 | NCBI WGS metagenome assembly JAEIGA01 (sample SAMN17057246, study PRJNA624740) | gut metagenome | biome: biome; isolation source: fecal sample | host: Bos grunniens | place: China: Xizang | collected 2019
GGAAGCCTGGGAGAGGCATCTGCAGAAGCAGGTCCTTAGTGTTCTTGTAGTACCAGTCTACAATAAATTCAATACGATTATTGAAGAATGCGAAGTCAAGACCTACGTTTGTAGAGTATGTTGTCTCCCATTTGAGGTTAGGATTAGCATTATTACCATTAAGGACGCCCGTTCCCCATGGAGTAGTTTTTGAAGCGAGGAGCGCCATGTATGCCCAGTTTTCTACGTTCTGGTTACCTGTCGCACCCCATCCGAGACGCAGCTTGAGGTTGTTCAGCACCTTATTGTCCTTCAGGAAGCTCTCGTTTGACACTTTCCATGCAAGCGCTGCCGATGGGAACCAGCCCCAACGGTTGTCTTCAGCGAACTTACTTGAACCATCACGGCGCAGTGTTGCGGTGAGGAGATAGCGGTCGTCAAAATTATAGAAAAGTCGGCCGAAGTATGAGAATATAGAACTGTTCACCTGTGAACCTGTACCTGTAGACTGTGTCACATCACCAGCAGATGGGTCTGTTGCAGAATTTGACAGATAACCTGTAGCCGTTGATGCCTGGGTCTCCCAATGGCTGTGGCTCATTTCCTGGCCGAGCATTACATTTATATTATGCTTCTCTGCAAATGAAGCGTCATATGTAAGAATATTTCTCCAAGACCAATACTTGCTATTTGTCTTTGTCCACTTACCCGTACGTATATCATTTGTCTTAATACCGAGCTGATAATCTGGCTCATAGTAGTAGAAGCGCTGGTTGTTATAATCCGCACTGACTTCTGTCTTAAGTGTGAGTCCCTTGATGATAGTAGCCTCAAGGTATGTATTCAGACGGAAGTTCTCTTTCTTATTGTAATTATCGCGCAGAAGTGCAATAGCTACTGGATTCTCTGGCATCCACACGTCGTCTGGACCATCAAATCCACCGTCTGTATTATAAACAGCTGTTGACGGCTGAGAGCGCAGCGCATTCATAATAAGGTTGTTGTCTGTGCCGAGCTTCTGCTTGCTTGATGTCATTGAGAAACTTATTCCACCCTTCAGCCATGATTTGAGTTGCGCATCAATATTTGAGCGTAATGTGAGTCGATTGAATGAAGAGCCGAGAGCAATACCTTCTTGATCAAGGTAGCCGCCACTGAAAGCATACGAGATGCCTTCCTTGCCTCCTGTGATACCAACATTATGACTAGTTGTAAATGCATTACGGAAGAGCTCATCTTGCCAGTCTGTACCATCGCTCAAAAGGTCAGGACGTACATAACTTGAACCAGGATTAACTATCTGGGCGTCTGAAACAGCATTGTGATGCTCTGCATATTCGCGCAGATTAAGCACATCAAGATGTTTCGGCATGTTCTGCCATCCTACATATCCGTCATAAGTCACAAGGGCATCACCCTTCTGTCCGCGACGCGTTGTAACCATAATAACACCGTTTGACGCACGTGAACCATAGATGGCTGTAGCTGATGCGTCCTTCAAGATATCCATTGAAACGATATCGTTAGGGTTGATGGCTGCAAGCGGGTTGCTTGAGTCGTCTGATGTTGAGGTCTCAATCACAACTCCGTCAATAACGAAGATAGGCTGCGATGTCAGGTTGATAGAATTTGTACCACGGATACGAATACTTGAGTTTCCGCCTGGAGTACCTGAATTGGCCTGAATCTGCACACCTGCTGCACGGCCCTGCAATACTTGATCAATACTTGTAGGCACCGACTGCTTGATGGCTTTATCATCAACAGAAACCACCGAACCCGTAAGGTCTGAACGTTTCATCTGTCCGTAACCCACAACGACTACATCTGATAGCAACCGTCCGTCAGCCTCAAGAATAATGTCAATTGTCGTTTGGCTTCCTACCTGTACGTTCTTTGCCACGTATCCGATATACGAAACCTCAAGAGTCTGCCCCTTTGATGCTGAAATTGAATACCTACCGTCATAGTCGGTAATTGTAGCATTTGAGGTGCCTTTCACTTTGACGGTAGCGCCCATCAGCGGTCCGTCAGCGTCGCTTACAGATCCCTTGATAACCACTGTTTGCGCCATAACCCAGAGAGGCATGAAGGCTAACAGTAGTGCCATACCAAGAATCTTGGACATTCGTTTAGTGCATAGCATAACAGTAAAAATTAGTAGTTAGTTAATTAATAAGTTCTTTATTGCAAGATGTATGCTGGTGAAAAATATTTGTTTACCAATTCTGCCACAAGCATATTCATCATATTATTAACACACATAGGCTATATTATAATTATGTGACTTGCATGTTTAGTCATTCAACTTGATCCTGTATGCAAATCTGGCATGAGGCCATTATAGCTGGTGTTTGTAAAAGTATAATGCAAAGATAATGGTTTTTCTTTTACAACGATGTTCTTTGCCTGAACAAATAGACACCAAGGATAAAATAGTATCGTGTTTTGATATATAAAGTCAAGCAAATTGCAATATCCAAGACTCGTCAATTGATGTTTGTCGTGTTTCTTTCGCAAACAGATATTAAAAGCAAGTATAGATTCGCTTACATACTGTAATAATTTAACCGTGAAATAAACTCCATATCTAAAATTCACACAATTGGTCTTGCTTCTTATTACGTCATACCTGTATAGACTCCGCTTAAAAAAGGAATAGCCTTAAACACATACATATAGAGCATGACTTCAACTCTTGTTGCATGAGTTATTTATCGCATGTTCAGAAAATTTAATTCCAGAATATTTCGGTTAATTCATAAATATTAAGTAACTTTGCAAAGACTTATCAACCATAAACAAACCTGACAAAATTATGAAAAGAATATCAGCAACGATACTCGCTATATGCATGACTGCAGCGTCGTTCGCTCAGATGCCAGAACGCAACGCTGATAATATTAAGAAATATACTGCATTATGTCGCAAACATATATACAAGGACATGAAAGGCATGTATCGTGAAGCTGGACAGTCATTGCCCTATCCGTTCCTCGCTCCAGGCAGTAATCAGTATCTTGATATGTTGTGGGACTGGGACTCATGGCTCAGCAATATTGCACTAAGACAGATTCTGCTAGAAAACGGCAGAGAAAGCGATAGCCGCGAGGCATTAAAGTATGAGCAGGGATGCGTGCGTAATGCGCTACACTATGGTGGCATGGAGGGGTGGATACCTATATGGATTGAACGTAATGCTCCCAGCCGCGAGGAAATGCTTAAGAAACGTAATCCATGGAAAAGCAATATGCACAAGCCGACTATAGCGCAGCATGCTGCTTTTATTGTGAGAAACATGAATGGTGACGCTGAATGGCTGCGCGACGATTTCTACAAACTGCAGGCCTTCGTAAGCATGTATCTTAACCATCACCGTCATAATGCCACAGGACTGATATACTGGCAGACAGACGAGGCTATCGGAGTAGACAACGACCCAAGTACATTCTACCGTCCACATGGCAGTTCTGGATCGATATTCCTCAATGCGCTAATGTACCGCGAGCTGCTTGCTATGGAATACTTGGCTAATTGTCTAAATATGGATGGCATAGCAAAAGAGTTCAAAAAAGAGGCTACAAAACTGAAAAGCCGCATTCAAGAGCATTGTTGGGATCAACGCGACCATTTCTATTACAGCGTAGACCTTAACCTACTGCCTGTAGAAAAACCAGACATCAAGGGACTTAATCCTGGCGATTTGTATCTACATGTAGGACAGCCACGCAATTACGACTGTCTGATACAGCGCTTCAGCGTGTGGAGCGGATTCATGGCAATGTGGGCAGGAATAGCAACAGAACAGCAGGCTAAGGAGATGGTAACACGACACTTCTGCGACACCACATCATTTAATGCACCTGCCGGCATACGCACCCTCTCGCCATTAGAGAAAATGTACAACCTACGCGCAAGTGGAAACCCTTCATCATGGCAAGGACCGATATGGATTAATGTTAACTATCTAGTCTTTCGCGGACTAGTAAAATATGGATATAACGAACAGGCACGAGAATTGGCAGAAAAAACTATTCTGCTGCTCGGACGTGACTATGAACGCTTCGGTGCCCTGCATGAATATTACCTGCCAGATAATGGCGAGCCTGTACTGAATAAGGGATTTCAAAACTGGAATCTTTTGGTGCTGAACATGGCAGCATGGCTTGAAGGCAAAGAGTTCGTAACAGAATTCTGAAACCACTTTCAGAGCTAAAATGATATTTCATATCACATGTACTGTTATAATAAACGAGAAAAATAACGCAACATAAAAACACATGAGACAAATTGGTGTCATTCTAACTACAATAACTATTACACTTCTCTTCGCCATGCAGGCAAATGCTGGCGAGAAAGCCGTTATACAACAAGGGTTGCATCTGCCTGCGTTGTTTGATGATGGTATGGTCATACAGCGTGAAGCGCCAATAAACGTATGGGGTTGGGCAAAGACTGGTGACTGGGTAAACGTTACACTAAACGGGAAAACAAAGAAAGTAAAGACTGGAAAGAATGGAAAATGGAACGTCGTATTGCCAGAAATGGAGGCAGGCGGGCCATATACTCTAAAGGTCAGCACAAAGTCTGAACATCTAACAATCAACGACGTGATGTTAGGCGATGTATTCCTATTTTCTGGACAGTCTAATCAGGAGCTTCAGGTTTACCGCTGCATGGACAACAATATTGTGTCCGAGACTGTAAAGAATTACACTAATCACAATGTACGTATACTGAAACTGCCGCAACAATATAACTATGTCATGCCACAAGACGATTGTATAGGCGCTAAGTGGACAAAGATTACTCCACAGACAGCAAGCAACATTGCTGCTATCTGTTATTTTGCAGCACGCGAGTTGCAAGAATACGCAGGTGTGCCAATAGGAATAATAAATTCATCTGTCGGAGGAACGGGAGTTGAATGCTGGATGTCACAAGAAAATCTCAAACGTTTCCCAGAATACAAGAACAAATTCTCTCACGAAAAGTATCACAAGACTGATTGGGTGGAACAACGTCGCAAGAAAGATACGGATAAAGCAGCAATATGGGAAGAAGAAATAATAAAGGCTGACACCGTGATGCATAAATGGAGAAATCCTGGATATGACTTCTCTACATGGAAACCAGTTGATATTTTTTCTGATTTCTACAATAAGGAGAAACCTAATGGAAACTACTGGTTCCGCAAAACTTTCTACCTCTCAGCTGATGACTTGAAACATATTAATGAAGCTGGAGCTGAGACGGCATTGTTACGTCTGGGAGCCATGAAAGATGCGGATTCTGTGTTTGTTAACGGCAAGTATGTCGGCAACACTACCTACCAATATCCACCACGCAAATACAACGTACCGTTGTCACTGCTAAAAGAAGGCACAAACGATATTATCATACACCTCAATGCACAATTCCGCACCCCACATTTCATCAAGGACAAACTATACCAATTAGAGTTGCCAGGAAAGACAATCGCTCTCCTTGAAGAAGATAATCCATGGCACATGGCTATAGGAGCGCTTATGCGCCCACGTCCTACACAGACATACTTCGTTGGAACCCCTACTGGGCTGTACAACGCTATGATACATCCGCTCGGTCCGACTTGCATACGTGGAATGGTGTGGTATCAGGGTGAAGCAAACGAATGGAACCCAAAGAACTATGCTACATATCTTGCCGCTATGATTAGCGAGTGGCAGAAGCAATTTCCCACCCCACCAAGCATAAAACATAAGCACGGTTCATGGCCAAGTGTAATTGTACAGCTGGCAGGGTATATGAATCGACATATTGGCGCATACGAAAGTGGATGGTGTGATATTAGGACACAACAGCGTGCACTAACGATGATGTCTGATACTACTAGCATTAATGCTTCACTCGCAACTGCAATAGACTGTGGCGAATGGAACGATATACATCCGCAAGACAAAGCAACCGTGGCACACCGCATAGCATTACAGCTAAAACGTCACGCTTACGGAGAAAATATTGTCAGCGAAGGTCCGGCACCAATAAAATGCATACAAAAAGACAACAAGCTCGTCATAACATTCTCGCCTGAAACCGGACGCCTGCGACCTCTTAACGACGGTATAGCATGTGTGACAGGCGATTATGAATTGACTATCGATATTCGGGCTATGCAGACAATGCTTTCATCTACCTATTCTGTAGTTGATGGCATGCTGCGATACGCACACGATGACTTCCCGTTATGCACCATCTACAATACCGATGGAATTGCATCGCCACAATTCGAAATAAAGATTGAAAAATAAACATTAACTCTCTATCGGCAAAAGATAGAACTTCAAGAAAGATTATACAAACATTGCCAGCTTAGGCAATATAACAAATAACATATAAAGAAAAATGTCACAAGGTATATTTACAATCCTGCTTCTTATCGGTTCTAACGTTTTCATGACTCTTGCTTGGTATGGTCATCTTAAACTTCAGCAGATGAACATTTCTAACTCTTGGCCACTCATTGGTGTGATTGTATTCTCATGGGCAATAGCTTTCTTTGAATACACTCTGATGGTACCTGCCAACAAAATAGGCTTCATTGGCAACGGAGGTCCTTTCTCGCTCATACAACTGAAAGTTATACAGGAAGTTATCTCACTAATAGTATTTACTGTTATAGCAGGATTTCTCTTTCAAGGCGAACAGTTGCACTGGAATCACGGTGTAGCTTTCTTATGTCTTGTAGCAGCTGTTTACTTTGCTTTCCTTGAATAATTTAACCTATAAATCTTATTATGAAATACCATTTCATATATACGATACTATTTGGAACTCTCACATGGTTCTTGTCTGCATGCAGCATTTCTAAAACAGCATCAGACTCAATGCATAAGAAAAGCATTGTCATACTACATGATAATGATGTTCACTGCAATATTGACGGATATGCCAGTATTGCCTCTTTGCGTGATGCAATATCTGATACTGCATATGTTGCTACAGTCTCTTGCGGCGATTATCTTCAGGGGGGCACTGCAGGAGCTATTTCTGGCGGACAATACATTGTTGATGTAATGCGTTCTGTAGGCTATGACGCTGTAACACTTGGCAATCATGAATTCGACTACGGAACAGACAACATGTTTTCACTTATCGCAGACGGCAATCTACCTGTAACATGCGTCAATCTGCGAGAATGCCTTTCTGGCAAACGACCTTTTAGTCCGTTCATCATGCGCACTTATGGTTCAAGCAAAATTGCCTTTATCGGAGTTGTAACGCCCAATACACTTTACAGCGAGTCATATGCATTCTATGATGAACGGGGACGTCAGAAATACGAATTATGTCCCCAGACTCTATATCAAGAGGTACAGGGAGCAGTAAATGATGCCCGCAAAGCAGGAGCTGACTATGTTATTGTACTCGCACACCTGGGCGAGTCTCAAAACTCTTTGAGAGCTGACTCACATACGCTTATCTCTATGACCCGCGGAATTGATGCCGTACTTGACGGACACACACATTCTGTTGTACCTTGTCAGTATGTAAAGAATGCAGACGGAATAGATGTTCCTGTATCACAAACAGGAACAAAAGTAGCATATGTCGGAAAACTACTAATCACACCTAATGGACGCATCATACCAAATCTTGTAGCAGATTCACTGATAGCTAAAAGACCAAACCACACGCAGGCGGTCATTGACAGCATAAACGCTATCATGAGACAGAAGACAGAACAACCAGTTTGTCATAGCAAATACGCTCTGCGTATCCTTGACGATGAAGGTAGTCAGGCAGTAAGATATATGGAAACAAATGCAGGCGACCTTGTTACCGATGCTTATCGTGAAATTACTGGAGCTGATGTAGCTGTAACAAACGGCGGAGGATTGCGAAATGAATTACCTGCCGGCAATCTAACTTATGGTGACATAATATCGCTTCTCCCCTACGACAATTATATTTGCGTCGCAGAGGTGACTGGCAATCAGATTATTGACATGTTAGAATCATGCTGCCAGGCAACTCCACACAAAAGCGGAGACTTTCCTCAAGTGTCAGGTATGAAATTTGTCATTGACACAAATCGTAATCCAAGAATCAGCGATTTGAAAGTATACGACAAAAAGACAGGAGCATATAAACCTATAGAAGCAGATAAGAAATACACACTTGCAACTATTGATTACTGCATCAGTGGTGGCGGACTAAACGAGAAGCTAAAAGGGACAACGTTAATTAAAGAAAATCTTTTTAGATATAACGATATCGTAGTAAAGTTTATTACTGAAAATCTAAAGGGGGAAATTCCTGATTGTTATGCAGCACCGCAAGGACGAATAACAATTATTGGAAAGCGAAAGAAATAGGAGTTTATCATATAACGTGCCATATCACTCGCTTAAGCTTTTACGCCATATATGACATATATATGGCTGACAAAAAAAGCTAAAATATTATTCACCAGAGCTTGAATTAAATGGAAAAGGTTGAATAAAATGAAAGAATTTATGCAAGATATGATACATATAAACACGTCTTTTAAAATTTATTGTATAAAAAAAGTGAATAGCCTTTGCTATTCACTTTTTTTTGATTACTTTTGTAGGAAGAATTGAACTTCGTATATTTTACGAACTGTAAATAACAAATCACATTAAAAACACATAAAATCTAAAAACTATGGGATTAGTAGAACAAATCATTGCACGCGCAAAAGCTAACAAACAGCGCATCGTACTGCCTGAGGCAGAGGAAGAACGCACACTTACTGCTGCTGACATCGTACTCGAACAGGAGATTGCAGACCTTATACTTATCGGCAATCCTGCAAAAGTTGCAGCTCTCGCTGAGGAGAAAGGACTTAAGAATATTGGCAAAGCTACTCTCATTGACCCAGAGAATTATGAAAAGTCAGAAGAGTTTGCACAGCTGCTTTGCGAACTACGCAAGAAAAAGGGAATGACAATAGAACAGGCACGCGAACTTGTTAAGAACCCACTCTATCTCGGATGTATGATCATCAAGACAGAAGGTGCAGACGGACAAATTTCTGGTGCTCTTTCTACTACTGGCGACACTCTGCGTCCTGCCCTCCAGATTATTAAGACATCTCCTGGCATCACTTGTGTCAGCGGTGCTATGCTAATGATTACAGAAACTCCCCAATATGGCGAGAATGGTGTAATGGTATTCGCAGACGTTGCGGTTACTCCTATGCCTGATGCAAACCAACTCGGACAGATTGCAGTATGTACTGCGCAAACAGCTCGTTCAGTTGCCGGATTTGCAGAGCCACGTGTTGCAATGTGCTCTTTCTCTACAAAGGGTAGTGCTAAGCACGAAGTTGTAGACAAAGTTATTGAGGCAACACGCATTGCTAAGGAACTGGATCCAGAATTGAAGATTGACGGTGAACTACAGGCTGATGCTTCACTTGTTCCATCTGTTGGTTCAAAGAAAGCTCCAGGCTCAGAGATTGCAGGAAAGGCTAACGTCCTTGTATTCCCTAACCTTGAAGTAGGAAATATTGGATACAAACTCGTTGAACGTCTTGGCAACGCAGTTGCACTCGGTCCAATCCTTCAGGGCATCGCACGTCCTGTAAACGATTTGTCACGCGGATGCTCTGTTGAAGACATCGTAAACCTCGTGGCTATCACAGCATGCCAAGCAATGGATGCGAAATAAGTTCATAACGAACATATTACATTAATTGTAACTTAACACATAACCCAATAATGAAAATTCTTGTATTAAACTGCGGATCGTCTTCAATCAAGTACGCACTGTACAACATGGACGATAATTCTGTCATGACTTCTGGCGGAGCAGAACGTGTAGGCCTTGACAATGCCTTTGTGAAGGTAAAACTTGCTAACGGCGAGAAGAAGCAAATCATGCACGATATCCCAGAGCACACAGAAGGTGTTAAATTTATTTTCTCACTCCTTACTGACCCTGAAATCGGTGTAATCAAATCTCTTGACGAAATTGATGCTGTAGGCCACCGCATGGTACACGGAGGAGAGAAATTCGCAAAATCTGTTATTATCACTCCTGAGGTTATTGATGCATTCAAAGCATGCATTGACCTCGCTCCGCTACATAACCCAGCAAACCTCAAAGGTGTAGACGCTGTTACAGAACTTATGCCTGGTCTTCCACAGGTTGGCGTATTCGATACCGCATTCCATCAGACTATGCCAGCAAAGGCATACCTTTATGCTGTACCATACGAACTGTATGAGAAATATGGTGTACGTCGCTATGGCTTCCACGGAACATCACACCGCTACGTTTCTGCACGTGCACTCGAGTTCCTCGGCATGCAGACAGAAGGTACGAAGGTTGTGACAGCTCACATCGGAAACGGCGGTTCACTCGCAGCTGTTGTTGATGGCAAATGCGTTGACACAACTATGGGTCTTACTCCACTCGAAGGTGTAATGATGGGTACACGCTCAGGCGATATTGACGGTGGAGCTGTAACATTCATCCAGAAGAAACTCGGACTCGATGCTGACGGCATCTCAGATCTCCTCAACAAGAAATCTGGTATCGCTGGTCTCACAGGTTTGTCAAGCGATATGCGTGACATTGAGAATGCAGCTAATGCAGGCGATGAGAAAGCCATCGCAGCACAGGAGTCTTACTTCTACCGTATCAAGAAATATGTCGGAGCATATGCTGCAGCAATGGGCGGTTGCGACGTCTTAGTATTCACAGCAGGTGTTGGCGAGAACCAGACAGGCATGCGCGAAGCTGTATGTAAGGGTCTTGAGTTCATGGGCATTGAGATTGATGTTGAGAAAAACTCAACTATCCGCGGCGAAGAGGCCATCATCTCTACACCAAACTCAAAGGTTAAGGTTGTAGTAATACCTACTGACGAGGAACTGATGATTGCTTCAGATACAATGGCTCTCGTAAAATAAGCTGAACAGTACCCATATATAACACCTTATTATATATAAGGGAAAGAATATATGGTATAATTATTTCAAAGAACACGTAAACTCTCTATATAGGAAGTGCGGGCAATAAAGAGGATAACCTCCACATGCCGCCTTCCTTATATAAGGAGTAATGCAATCACATGTTATGTGGGTGGAAATACAAATCACATCCGCATAGTCCATAAACATACATATACATTTAAGTGTATATATACAATAGACCAAATATTTACAAAATAAAGGTACAACAAGGAAGAAACACATAAAAAGTTTCTCCAAGACATATTAGAAAGAAGCGTTATGCTTATCTTGTGAATTGGAAACCTAGGAAATTTCTCAATTACGCACAAGGGTGGCATAGTGGTTCTCACGCATTTGCGTGGGCTGCTATAACTACATTCGTGCGTAAAGGTTTTCCTAGGACCTCCAATTCAGAACGTGGCATAGCAGTTCCACGCTTTTTAATCTTATAACGTCTTTGTGGCAGCTGGAGGACAAATAAATTTCTAATATCATGGGAATTTTGAATTGGTTTAAGCGAAATGACAACAACAAGGAAAAACTGAGTCATCTTAAAAATTTAGTTACGTTATCTTTGGCTGATGGCAAACTTGAAAAAGCGGAGTTAGCCGCAATATCCGCTGTTATATCAAGAGAAGGTATGACACAGAAGGATTTGGAAAAATGTATTAAAGATCCAAGAAGCATAGAGTTTGTCCCTCCAACCTCCAACAACACAAAAATACAATATTTGAAAGATATGGTCTGTCTCATGATGGCAGATGGCAATATAGACAATAACGAAATCATGGTATGCAAAATGACAGCTGAGATGTTAGGATTTAGAAACGATGTAATTGATGTCATGATTATGGACATAATTGAAGAAATAAAGGGAAATCTTGGTTTATAATTCTACTGAGTCAACTTTAATAATTTTTAAGGCGAACTATGCAAATAAGAAAGAACTATGATAACGAACGATTGTATAACTTTTAACTCTTCTTGTCATCAACGGTTTGAAAATGAAGAAGCTGTAGGTGATTTACAGATTTGTAATCGCAAAATTGAAGTCAAAAAAAACATATCTGGTTGCTCAGGATACAGATTGCAGCCAGGTAAAGGTTATATTGTAACAATTTACAATATGGACGGGATTCACCCTATGTGGAAAAGCAATGTTCAAATGTCTCCCAAACCAATGTTAGTAGTCAATTCTAATGAGCATAGGATTCTATTACAGGGGTATCCTGTTGAAGCGATGTCTCCATTCGGATATGTCGAAATAGACCAATCTGACTATGTAATGGAATTATTCCTCAAAGATGGCGAAATAGAAAAATGCCGGCTTCACATGTATGACAGAGACGTTTTTATTGATTACTATATGTAAACGAGAGCATAATCATATTATCTTGCATTATATGTTTTAGCTAAAAACTAACTAATATGGGAATTTTTAATTGGTTTAAAAAGAAACAAAACAAAAACAGATTAACGATGACAAGTAAATTGGAACTTGACCGTATCAATATAGGAAACTATCCTGATGAAAGAAGCTATCTTGAAGAAGCAAAAAAATTTCATGACGGCATTATTACGCTTTCATGTAATGAATTCTCCATTCGGAAAGGAAACAAAACTATTATGCGATCTTGTATGACTTTATACGAAACCGACAACTATTGCAATATATATATAGGAAATTGGCCAGACAAGCATCCATTTCGTATAGCATGTTTATCAGATCAATCAAAAGAGTTTTTCAAACTTACGCAAAAAACAGAGATAATCACGTTTGGCAGCATGCAATCTGATGGTTATGCTGTTACATTCAAACTTTTACCATTTGATGGTAGCACATCTGAAGAAGAGACTGTCTCTATACCTAAAATGTCCAATTCTCAATATCCACAATACAAGGAAGACAAATACAGCCTACTTGTAGAATCTGCTTCAAATAATCCATATAACATTACGAATAACAGACTATTAAATGATAAGATTACATGGATGAATATGACTAATTATTTCAAGAACGAACTTGAAAGTCTGTTGCTTTCATGTAAAGATAAGGGGGTGAGTGAGACCAATATGGTAGTTACATATGTAAACACCTCTATTAAATCATGGTATGATAATGCAGGGTATGTTCCTAAAGCTATTGTGGATGCAATCATAGAAGAAACATATGCTGCACTGCAACAAACAAGATATGCTAATATTATAAATGATTTAGACTCACTAAAAGAAAAGGTATATAGAACTTTAATACACTAATTCAACAATGGAAAATTTCGTAACACATATATATGATCAAGCGCCGATAGGATGCGGTTTCTTCGTGGGCAACTATTTTATCACAGCAGGACATGTGATAGATGCAGGCAAGTCACTTCGTATATCATACAATGGTAAAGAATACCGTCTAAAAGAAAGCGATGCAATCAAAATATGCCGCATGAATGAAACAAACAGAGAGCCTAACGGATTCGACTATGCCATATTCAAGCTTGACAATATAAACAGTCCACTCAAGATTGCCAAATATAAGCCAACTCA
>JAEIGA010011415.1_pt1 | contig 13486 bp, 11 predicted proteins | sample 9270691 | NCBI WGS metagenome assembly JAEIGA01 (sample SAMN17057246, study PRJNA624740) | gut metagenome | biome: biome; isolation source: fecal sample | host: Bos grunniens | place: China: Xizang | collected 2019
AAGGTCTTAAAGAATTCGTTCTTTATGTAGACGAATCTCGTGAAAAACTTCTAAACGATGTGATTCATATTCAAACAGATAAATATGAAACACCAGTAGAAATTGCTATGACCTACAACACTTCTTACGGTGAAAACGTTCACTCATACGTGAACAACATCAACACCATAGAAGGTGGTACACACTTAGCAGGTTTCCGTCGTGGTCTTACACGTACCCTTAAAAAATATGCAGAAGAAAACAAACTTCTAGACAAACTTGAAAAAGCAAAAATAGAACTAAACGGTGACGACTTCCGCGAAGGTCTTACTGCAATTGTTTCTATCAAAGTAGCAGAACCACAATTTGAAGGCCAAACCAAAACCAAACTTGGCAACAACGAGGTAATGGGTTCTGTGGATATGGCTGTGAGCGAAGCTCTTGGCAACTTCCTTGAAGAAAATCCAAAAGAAGCAAAACTTATTGTAGAAAAAGTAGTGCTTGCTGCTACTGCTCGTAAGGCTGCTCAAAATGCTCGTAAATTAGTGCAACGTGCTAGTCCACTTTCAGGATTTGGTCTTCCTGGTAAACTATTCGACTGCTCTAGCAAAGACCCTTCAGAATGCGAACTATTCCTTGTCGAAGGTGACTCTGCGGGTGGTACTGCAAAACAAGGTCGTGACCGTGTTACTCAAGCTATTCTTCCACTTCGTGGTAAAATCCTAAACGTGGAAAAAGCTATGACACACAAAGTGTTTGATAGCCAAGAAATCAAAAACATTTATACAGCACTTGGTGTAACCATTGGTACAAAAGACGACTCTAAGGCACTAAACTTAGAAAAACTTCGTTACCACAAGGTTATTATCATGACCGATGCCGACGTGGACGGTAGCCACATTGCAACACTTATCCTTACCTTCTTCTTCCGTTATATGAAAGAACTTATCGAGGGTGGACACGTTTACATTGCTACTCCTCCACTATACTTATGCAAAAAAGGTAAAGTAGAAGAATACTGCTGGAACGAACAACAACGTCTTGCTTTCATTGAAAAATATGGCAACAACGGCACAGAAAGCGGTATACACGTACAACGTTATAAAGGTCTTGGTGAGATGAACGCTGCTCAGCTTAAAGAAACCACTATGGACAAAGCAAACAGAACACTTCGCCAAGTAACCATAGAAAACGCTATGAGTGCAGACCGTATCTTCTCAATGCTTATGGGTGACGATGTAGCTCCTCGTAGAGAGTTCATCGAAAAGAATGCTACATACGCACGCATCGACGCTTAATGAGTTTAAACAAACTAAATATTCAATCAGTGTGCAGCTATTTCCATATAGCTAGCACACTGTTTTTATTTTGTACTATCCCATTTTTTTATACAATGTTTACCCAATATGGGTTAATATTGTTCTTTACTTCTTTTGTGTTAGATTATATAGCAAGTAAAAGGTGGCAGCAGGGTTTTAAGTTAGATAAACCTAGGATAATATCTCTCTTCCTTCTTTTACAAATTGTTTTACTCTTTGTGTTTAGTTTTTTTGAGCAAGATACACGCTATTTATCTACTTTTTATGAATATCGTTCGATTTTATTAGCATTTGGTATTGTAGGACTATTGGGAGTATCTGACAAATTTAAGATAAGACCATTTGCTTATTTATCAATATTATCAGTCCTTATTTGTATATATTGCACTATAGAATTGTTGCCAGAATACTACGACAAATTGACTAATATAAATCTAAAATTAAAAGAAATAAGACTAGCTAGAGCATTTAATATTTCGTCTCACATGATGATAAATACCTTCTTGTCTGTGGGGATGATTTTATTTGCTAAAGTGATTTCTATATCAAAAAGCAAGCTAGAGAAGGCATTTTGTATAATTATGATAATTGTATATTATGCTTTAATAATATTGTCTGATGGTAGGATAGGAATGATGAATGCAAGTATTATTTTATTTTGCATTGTATTACGTTTTGCAGCAGTAAAGTTGAAATATTTAGTACCTACATTGATAGGTATGTTATCAATTCTTTGCCTAGGTATATGTTTTCTCCTTTCTGATAGTCCTATAAAAAAAGATATTACTGTACTTAAAAAAAATAATCCTAGAGAGTATATTTGGAAAGATGGTATTGAGTTAATAAAAGAATCTCCAATTATAGCAAAAGGGGCGAGCACAAATGCTTTAAGGGTAAAGGAAAAACTTTTAAATGACGAGGAATTAAAAAAAATAGAGATATTTTTAATAAAAAGACTTAATGAAGATAAAGTTTATGCAATGCACACCCATAATCAATTAATGCAAAGTTGGCAGGAATATGGTTTAATTGGAGTGTTTGCAATAGTGGCACTATTTGTTTCAATATTTCTATATGCTAAAAGTTCGCTCTCTATGTTTATTCTATTTTCTATGATATCTATCCAATTAATGACAGATGTGATAGATGGTAGTGTAGGAAATTTGGGTTTCTCTATGTATATCTACTTAATGTTTATCTTATTTAGTTCCAAGCAAGTGGGAAAAGAAAAGATAAGCAGCCCTAATGAGGCTCTTAGCGCGCCAAGCAATGCGTGATAGCACAATAGCTTCCCTAAGTCTTATTTTACCTGCACTAAGTCCAGCGCTTCCATAAAGATTTATTATATAACGTCTTATTTTATAAACTTCTCTTTCAAAATTTAATCTCTTAGAAAGATTGCTTGTATTGCTAATAGAAGTACCAATCTCTCTGTATACGGCAGTACATTCTGGCAGGTAATGAACTTTATTGTGTGCTAAAATAGACAGCCATACAGGATAGTCAAATGTGATAAACTTATTGTGGATATAGTCATCTATATTACAATATTTATCAAATTCTGAGCGTCTGAAAACTACTGTAACCGCACGAATTATATTTCTTAAGAGAATGTATTTATATGCATCTGAAACGCTTAAATTGCACAAGAATGAGTCGTTTGAAAAGCTATCTTGCTCACCATCTCTGTCTCTAGTCCAACCAGTAAAGGAGAGTCCATATTCTGAGTTGTTTTCTAGAAAAGAAATTTGTTTTTCTAGTTTCTTTGGGTCTGTCCAATAGTCGTCGCTCTCTAATATGGCAATGTACTCGCCAGAGGCTTTTGAAAGAAGAAATTTGTAGTTTTCAAGTAACCCTTTGTTTTCTTTTTGAGCGAAGAATTTTACTTTTTCTGGGTATTTATTTGCGTACTCAGCCGCTATTTCTGCTGTTTTATCCTTAGAGCAATCATCATTTATTAATAGCTCGCAAGTATATGAGCACTTTTGTGTGAGAAAACTCTCTATAGCCTGAGAAATATACTTCTCATGCATATATGTGGGCATAAGTACGCTTACCTTCATTAGAATATAGTTTTAAAACGTTCAGGAAGTTTTACTACCACTTTCCACCAAGCCATAGATGGTTTGTTCCAGGCGTATGGTTTACGGCAAAATGTTTGGAATAGTCTTAGTTTATTTGAGATTTTATCTAGTTCTATAGCCTTTCTCTCTGTTACTTCAACAATAGTTCTTCTGCGTTTTTCTATATGTTTACCCCAGCCTGCAGCCATTCTGTCTTTGTCGGAGAAACGTGCCATAAGCATATTGTCATCAAAACAACCTAGGTGAATAAGGTAAAGGTGCTCTGCTATATGAAAGTTGTGACCTTTAATTCTATGAAAACCAGCACCCCATGTAAGTGGTTGTGCAACTACCACAGGTTTTGTATATCTAGTAGAAGCAAAAGCATAACTTCTTTGACTTAAAAAGTTTTCGTCTTCTACAATAGGTTTTTCTTCATTTAAGTTTTGACCAACATCAAGTCCAAGTCCAGAAACTGATGTCTGAATATTTAGGGTAGAAAGATATGCCCTAAGCGACATTTCTAGTTTTGGATCAACTATTAGAAATTCGTCAGCATCACAACCAATAATTAGGTCGTAATTGGTTAAAAGTTCGGCAGCTCTATCAGATAAAAACTTTAAACGAGCCTTTTCTGCAGACACCACTTGTCCTTTAATCTTTTCCACTTTAGTGATATTCACGCCCTCAGATTCAGGCGGATTTTCTTGGTCCAATCCATCTAAGTAGATAAATAGATTTTCTCTACCAAGTTCCTTACCATAATATGATACCCATTTTTTTAGGAAAAAGGCATCGTTTCTTGCCATTGTGATAGCTGCTATTTTTTTCATTATGTTAAGTTTTAAATGTTTTTAAATACGGTTTCCCATTTGTCAACTATGGTTTTTACAGAAAATTTTTCCACTTCTTTTAGTGATTCTTCGTGGAATTTTTCGCGTAAATCCTCGTTGAGCATTACTTTGTCTAAACCATCTGCCAATGCTTGCACGTTCATATAAGGTGTTATCAGACCTGTTTTCTCGTGCGATACAATATCTGCAGGTCCAGTTGGGCAGTTGTAACTTACAATTGGAAGTCCCATTGCCATAGCCTCAATAAGTACTAGTGGTAAACCTTCGTGATGAGATGACATTGCATAGACAGAAGCATTTTTATATTGTTCTACCACATTCTTTTGTGGTGGAAGCATTTCTATGCTATCCTTTAAATGAAGCTCGTTTATGCGATTTACAAGCATCTGTTCTTGTTTTCCTGCGCCTATAATTCTTAGTTTCCAACCTTTGTTTTTAGCCTTTGTTAAGTGCCAAGCATTTATAAGGTCTATAAAATTCTTTTGTGCCACAAGTCTGCCAATTGCTAAGCAGATTTTGTTTTCCATTTTAGATGGTTCGGATGCATTTATTGTTACAGGGTTGTAAATGCAGATTGCATTTTTTGCCTTAAACTTTTCTTTATATGCAGTTGCATCTGGTTGGGTAAGGGTTACAATTAAATCAGAATATTTAGCTGCAATTTTACGCGAAAGCCTATGTCCTAGATGCCAATTGATACCTACATTGAAATGTTCCCAAGTAATCACTTTGTACCCTTTAGAAGCAGGAATATTTACTAGACTACGTCCTGCATCTACAATAAGGATAATATCTGGTTGAATTTCCTTATACAAGCTACGCATTAATTTTATGCGTCTAATGTCTCTAATGGGAAACGGATATTTATCTTGTGTAGGAGCCAGATAGTGTAGTTTTACTCTTTTATCAATTTCGAAAAAAGGCTCTTGGTCGGCACCTGTAAACGAAACAATATGAACTTCGTGCCCTCTTTCAGATAATGCTTTAGACAAGATAGTAGTGACACGTTCTGTGCCACCTGTATGATTGATATTTTTTATACTAAATACTATCTTCATTGCCTTTTAAACTAGATTTTTGAAACGTTTAGGAATTCTAATCACAATTTCTTTTCTAAGCATAGTAGGGCGGTTCCACTTATATGGCGCTCTAAAATATGTTTGCACAAATCTTGCTTTGCCAAAAATTTGGTCACCATCTACAATTTCTTTGCATTGAGCCACTATGTTTATTGGTCTTAACCTTCTATTTTTTATATGTTCAGCCCAGCCTGGTGAAAGATTTTTGTTTGCTGTTTGTATCTTTTTGTTTATTCTTTCTACATCAAAACTACCAAAGTGAAAAAGAAATAAATTTGGGTCGATATGATAATTGCAACCTCTAATTCTGTGGTTTCCAACTCCCCAAGTTACACTTTTGTTTATAACAATTGGTTTAGTATAATCAGGTTCTAAAATAGCATATTCCCTATCCTTTAAAAGTAAATCCCCTTCCATATACGTAGACTCTCTTTCTATGTGTTGGATAACATCAAGTCCAAGTCCAGATACAGTATTTTTTATTTTAATAGAAGAAAGATATTCCTTTAACGAAATGTTTAGTATTGGGTCTACAATTAGAAATTCGTCAGCATCGCAACCTATTACTATGTCATATTTCTCTAGTAGTTTGCTCGCTGTTTGTGATAGGAAATTTGCTTTTTGTAAATCTAATTCGCGCACATTACCTGGTATTTTATCACATAGAGTGACATTTACTTTGCCAGCATTCTTTGGAGGTTCTTGATCTTTACCATCTAAGAAAATGTATAAATTTTCTTCTCCAAGTTGCTGACCATAGTACGATATCCATTTTTCTAAAAAAAATGCATCGTTACGAGCCATAGTTATAGCGCATATTCTTTTCATATTGCAAATATAACTAATTTTTTTATTATTTTTGTACTCTATAAAAGTGAATAAAATGACCACATTAGAGAATATATCACTGCCAATATCAGAAGATTTACATAAGTTTAAGTTGGCTTATAAGCAATCACTTCATTCAAACAACCCTCTTTTACAAGAGATAGTTGCACATGTAACTAAATCTTCTGGTAAAATGATGCGTCCTATTTTAGTAATGCTATCAGCTAGGCTTTCTGGTGGAATAACAGAAAGTACCATTAGTGCCGCAGCATCGCTAGAGCTTCTGCACGTGGCTAGTCTTATTCACGACGACGTGGTTGACAATTCTGATATGCGTAGAGGGCTTGCATCTGTAATGGCAAAGTTTGAGAATAAAGCAGCAGTACTTGGTGGAGACTATTTTCTTTCTACTGCACTTTGCGAAGCTGTGAAAACTCAAAATATAGGTGTGATGGAGACCATATCAAACCTTGGTCGCATACTTATTGATGGAGAACTTCTTCAACTTACCGAAAGTAGAAATCATAGTTTCAAAGAAGAAAATTATTTCTCTATCATCAAAAGTAAAACAGCAGCACTATTTGCTGCATCTGCCAAACTAGGTGCATTAACAGCGTCTTCTTCATCTAATGAAAATGTAGAGAAACTTACCCAACTAGGAGAAAATATTGGTATTTGTTTCCAAATAAAAGATGATATTTTAGACTTTCAACCTGATAACGAAACTGGCAAACCATACGGCAACGATATTCAAGAGGGAAAAATTACCCTTCCTCTTCTTTATGTTTACAATCATGCATCAGAAGAAGAGAAAAAGTACATTTCAGAATGCATTCTAGAAAAAAATGTAGATGAACTAGTAAAAATCGTTGCAGAAAATGGTGGTATTGAATACTCAAATGTGTTGTTGAACCGCTACTACACCAAAGCACAAAAAATCCTTGAAGACTTCCCAACCTCCCCAACCAAAGAAGCATTGGCGTTGTATATTGAGTATTTATTAAGCAGGAATAAGTAAATTGCTTCTAACTCCTCACTCCTAACTACCTTAACACTTCCATTCTATTTGCATCTAGCCTAATGAAGGTGAATAGCAGTAGGGTGAAGCCCCAAAGGGAAGAGCCTCCGTAGCTGATAAGAGGTAGAGGGATACCGATAACGGGGGTGATGCCAGTAACCATACCTAAATTTATGAAGAAGTGGAACAGGAATATACAGAGTATTCCATATCCGTATATGCGCGAGAAGGCGGAGCGTTGTCTTTCCGCTAGGTATATTAACCTAATCATAAGGGTGGCATAAATGAGAATGAATAGGGTAGAACCTAAAAATCCCCATTCCTCTGCAATGGTACAAAAGATGAAGTCTGTATCTTGCTCGGGTACGTAATCTAGTTTAGTTTGGGTACCGTTTAAATATCCTTTACCTGTAATACCTCCAGAACCAATAGCAATTTGAGATTGTCTTACATTGTAGCCTGCACCTTGTGGGTCGTCTTCAAGACCAAGTACAATCTTAATACGAATTTGTTGGTGAGGAGCCAAAATATTGTTGAAGGCGTAGTTTGCACAACCAGAAATAGCAATAGATAAAAGTAGGAAACTCGCTATAAGTAGGTAGGTGCTTCTGTGCATTTTAATCCCCCAGGCAAGTAGGAAGATAATGCTAAATCCTATACTAAATGCGGCTGCATACCATGTTTTAAAGGCAGGAATAAAGTTTGCTAATGTTATTCCTATGGCGTAAATGCCAATGTTTATGCCAAGGAAGGTATACATACAAGTGTTATCTTTGGTATATATTTTCAAGAAAACAAGAGCTGTAACTACTGCAATTGCAAATACTAAAATAAATCCAAAAAGTTCTGGAACATCTACTCCAATTACTGCATCTGGTAGGTTGTTGTACCTAAGAACGAGCACAAAAAAGACTATAGCAAACACGCCAAGGAGCAGAATAATACCGTTCATACCTTCTCTAAAGAGTAAAAGGAAGAATGAAAAGAAAACCAATGCAGAACCTGTTTCACTTTGTGCAATAATAATAGTGGCAGGAAGTAGTATAATGCCCACAGCAAGCATTAAGTCATTGTTTTTGCTTAGGTCTCTTTGTGGCTTACTTAAGAAAGCAGAAAGACACAAACAAGTAGCATATTTAGCAAATTCCGCAGGTTGAATTTTAAAAGCCCCAAAATTTAGCCACGAATGCGAGCCTTTGGTGTCGGAAGCTAAAAATATAGTTGCAATAAGCAGAACTATCATGAGGACATAGAACACGTAAGCAATATTACTATAGAATTTACTATCTATAGTAAGTACCATAGAACCAAGGAGCAGAGCTGTTGCTATCCAGATGATTTGTTTACCATGATTGGCAGAAAAATTAAGAATCTCTGCGTTGTCATAGTCGTAGCATGCAGCATAGATTGTGCACCAACCTATAAAAATAAGGATCAGGTATAGACCAATAGTCCACCAATCTAGCATCTTTAATGTATTCTGTTTTCTTCTCACTTTATTCTTCTTCTTTAGGCTCAATTACGCTCTCCAACATTCGTTTTTCAAGATACAATCTATTAGGAGCAATGCTTTTGTGTAAGTATTTTTCTATCATTAAGCTCGCAATAGGCACAGCCCATGTGGCACCAAAACCAGAGTTTTCTACATATACGGCAATCGCTATCTGAGGATTTTCCTTAGGAGCAAAAGCCATAAAAATTGAGTGGTCTTCGCCGTGAGGATTTTGTGCAGTACCTGTTTTTCCACAGTAAGTGACTCCTTCTATTTGTCCTGTGAAGCGAGCAGTACCCTTTTTCACCACATTTTCCATACCTTCTTGTACGATGTCAAAATATTTTTCGTGAATATCTATCACGTGTTTTGTGCGATAAACAGAATCTATCTCGCCACCTTCAATACTTTTAATAATATGTGGTGTGTAGAAATATCCCTTATTTGCAATAAGAGCAGCAAGGTTTGCTATTTGTATTGGAGTAGCCAAAATTTCTCCCTGACCAATAGCGGTAGAAATAATAGTAGAAGACTTCCATCTATTTTTACCATATATTTTGTCGTATGTGGTAGATTTGTAGATTGTACCACCCTTTTCGTTTGGGAAGTCGATGCCTAGAGGGATGCCAAATCCCATAGACATTACATAATCTCTCCATACATTGTAAGCACCATCAGTAGTGCCGTATTTATCAAGGTTGAGGTCTAGGAAATTCCTCAAGGCATAACCATAATAAGCATTACAAGAATGTTGAATAGATGCACGCAAGTCTAATGGTGATTTGTGATCGTGGCATCCCATTTTTCTTGTTTTGGTATAATAATATCCTTGTTTACAAGGAAACTCTGTGTTTGCATTGATAATACCTTCTTCTTGGAAAATCAGTGCCTGAACAAGTTTAAAGGTAGAGCCAGGAGGATATTGAGCCATTACAGGGCGGTCAAATAAAGGTCTTTTTTTATCCTTAAGTAATTTTACATAGTTTTCGGAACGTTCTCTACCCACAAGCAAGGCAGGGTCGTATGAAGGAGAAGATACTAAAGCTAAAATCTCCCCAGTAGAAGGTTCGATAGCCACAATACTGCCCATTTTACCATTCATAAGGAGTTCGCCATATTTTTGGAGCTCCATATCAAGCCCCATAGTAAGATTTTTACCAGACACAGGTGCTTTGTCTTTTGCACCATCCAAGTATTTCCCTTTTATTCGTCCGTGAACATCACGAAGTAAAATCTCTACACCCTTTTCGCCACGAAGTTCCTTCTCGTATGTTTTCTCCACGCCAGATTGTCCCTTATAGTCGCCACTCACGTAGTAATCATCTTCATCTATTTGTTTTTGGTTTACCTCGCCAACGCTGCCAAGTGCATGTGCCCCATGAGGCATAGAGTATTGTCTAAGTACACGTTGTTGGATAAGTACCCCAGGGAAACGGAACATTTTTTCTTGCAGAAGTCCGTATGACGCAGTAGAAATCTGTGCTATAAACACCTGTGGAGTATATCTAGAATATCCAGGATTTTTTCTTTTGTTTTTTATGTTTTTAATTCTTTCGTCGAAATCTACCTTTGTAATGTTTAGTGCATTGCAGAAACTAATAGTGTCGAAATCTATCATTTCACGCATAATAAGCATAACATCATATACAGGTTGGTTTGAAACAACTAAGTTGTTATTTCTATCATATATAAGTCCACGAGCAGGGTAGATAGTCTTTTTAAGGAAAGCATTGCTATCAGCATTGTCTTTGTAGGAATCGTTTAATACCTGAAGAAAAAACAAACGAGTGATAAAAAGAATAGCACAAAGAAGCACTACCAAAACAATTATTATTTGGCGTGTGTGTGAATCTTGGTGTTTTCTTTTGTATTGGTTCATTTCTTTCGGCAAAGTTCATAACACATGATTAGGAGTAAACTAAGTGCTATGTTTATAATTATTCTTAGAAGCAAAAAGCCGAAATTATTAAAAGATAGAGCCTCCATCATAAACAAACAAATATGATGAAGTGCTACCATACCCACGGCATATTTTAAATAACCAGTAAGTCCAAATTGAATAATAGATGGTTGTTGGTGTTTAAACTCCAATTGCGAGAATAAAACCTTTAAATATCCATTGCGTAAAAAACCTATTAAAGTGCAGGCTGCGGTATGAAGCCCTATAGTATTAGAGAAAAAGTCCACAGTAAAGCCTAAAAGGAAGGCTAGTAGCATTAAACTAGGAGTTTTTACATTTAGAGGTAAATCTAAAAGAAAAATAATGTAGATATATGGACTAACTAGGTAGAAATAGTCCATATTATTGAATAGTAACACTTGAAGCAGTACTACCACTATAAATTGGATGATATATTTTATAGAAGTTATATTCATGGTGTTACGTTGATAGAGTCAAGTTCTTGTTTAAAACTAAATTCCATTATCTCTACGTATGATAGAGTGCGGAAATTTGTGCTTAATTTTACATCTATAGATAAGAATTGTTCAGACTCTTCCTTTACATTTATTACTTCTCCTACAGGTATATTAGCAGGGAAGATAGAAGAGAAACCACTAGTGCTTATCTTTTCACCTATAGATACGTTTACGTGTTTTGGAATTTCACTAAGTTTGGCATATCTATAATCAGATTTTTCCCAAACTAGCGATCCAAAATTGTTGCTAGAGTCTAATTTGCAACTTATTTTAGATTGGTTGTTTATTATAGGGATAACCACAGAAAAGTGATCTGAAGCAGTCTTGATAATACCTACCACACCCGATGCGCAAATCACGCCCATATCAGGTTTTACACCATCTATTGCTCCTTTGTTTAGTATAATCAAGTTTTGTTGATTATTTACAGAGTTGTTGATTACATTGGCAGTAATAACTCTATAATTACGAGGCAAACTATCAGTTGCTATGCCACCAAGTTGTGCTTTCGCAGCCAATAGTTCTTCTCTTAAAAGTGCATTTTCCTTAAGGAGATTTTCATTATTCTCAGAAAGGTAGAAGTATTCACTAATACCACCAGTTAGTTCACTAATACTACCATTTACCGCTGTCATAGAGCTAGAAAACACAGAATGCTGATAGTTGTTATTAAACACTATCAGCAATATCGCTATCAGTTCCAAAAATAGGAATAATAGCAATGAACTAGCTTTTTTTAGTAGTAGTAGTAAATTTTCCATTTTTTAAAAAAGGAGTGACTTTATGTCACTCCTTCTATATAAATCAAAATTATCTCATTAGGAAAGAGTAATTATCTATATTCTTAAGAGCCAATCCAGTACCTCTTGCTACAGCGTGTTGTGGGTCTTCTGGTACGTGGAATGTGATGTTAATCTTGTTAGATAAACGTTGGCTTAAGCCACGAAGAAGGGCACCACCACCTGTTAGGTAAATACCGTTTCTTACGATGTCGGTATAAAGCTCGGCAGGAGTACTTTCAAGCGCAGCCATGATAGCAGCTTCCATTTTAGAAATAGATTTGTCTAGGCAGTGAGCTATTTCTTGATAAGATACAGGTATCTTAAGAGGAAGTGATGTCATGTTGTTTGGACCGATAACTTCAAATTCGTCTGGTGCTTCGTCTTCTGGAAGTTCAGTAAGAGCAGAACCTACTTTAATTTTAATTTGTTCTGCAGTAGGAGCACCTACTTTGATGTTATACATACGACGCATATATTCTTGAATATCGCTGGTAAGTTCGTTACCTGCAATACGAATAGATTTGTCACAAACAAGACCACCAAGAGAGATAACGGCGATTTCTGTTGTACCACCACCTATATCTACAATCATTTGACCACAAGGAGCTTCCACGTCTAAGCCGATACCCATAGCAGCAGCCATAGGCTCAAAAATCATATAAACGTCTCTACCGCCTGCGTGTTCAGAAGAGTCACGCACCGCACGGATTTCTACCTCAGTACTACCAGATGGAATACAAACCACCATACGTAGAGAAGGAGAAAAGAAACTATTTCTGTGACCAATTTTTTTAATCATACCACGAATCATCATTTCCGCAGCATAGAAGTCTGCGATTACACCATCACGAAGAGGGCGAATGGTACGAATATTTGGGTTAGTTCTTTCATACATTAAGTACGCTTCCTTGCCCACTGCCACTAGTTGGTCATTTTTATCTAGGGCAACGATAGAAGGCTCATCAAGAACTACCTTTCCATTTTGAATAATAATGGTATTAGCTGTACCTAAATCGACAGCTATTTCTTGTGTGAATGAAAATAAACCCATAATTATTAGTGTTTAAAGTGACGGATACCAGTGGTAACCATAGCAATGTTGTTTTCGTTGCAATAGTCTATTGAAAGATTATCTTTAATAGAACCGCCAGGTTGGATTACTGCTTTGATGCCAGCTTTGTAAGCAATTTCTACGCAGTCTGGGAATGGGAAGAATGCGTCAGAAGCCATTACAGCACCATTTAAGTCGAAGTTAAATGTACCTGCTTTTTCAATTGCTTGTTTAAGTGCGTCAACACGTGAAGTTTGACCTACGCCACTAGCGCAAAGTTGTTTGTTTTTAGCAAGTACAATAGCATTAGATTTTGTATGTTTAACGATTTTGTTTGCGAAAATCATATCCTCAATTTCAGCCTCAGAAGCTTTAGCATTGGTTACAGGAGTTAGATCTTCTGCGCCTTCTGTGCTATTGTCACGTTCTTGAACAAGTACACCACCTAATAGGCTGCGGAATTGTTTTGCAGGACGTGCAGTAGGTTTTTGAATAAGGATAATACGGTTTTTCTTTTGAGTTAAGATTTCAAGTGCGTCCATGTCGTAGTCTGGAGCAATGATAACTTCAAAGAAAATCTTATTGATTTCTTCTGCAGTAGCT
>JAEIGA010011416.1_pt1 | contig 13486 bp, 17 predicted proteins | sample 9270691 | NCBI WGS metagenome assembly JAEIGA01 (sample SAMN17057246, study PRJNA624740) | gut metagenome | biome: biome; isolation source: fecal sample | host: Bos grunniens | place: China: Xizang | collected 2019
TTTTATAAATTGTAACCATTCTGTAACAAAAGTTTACATTCTGTTCACATTTTACAGATAGTATAATTTCCCCATTTAATAACTACTTCCAATATCGAATACATTCCCACAGCGCTGTAATTGTTCCACGTGAAACATTGTCAAAAAAGACAATTGACAAAAACAAATTTGACAATTATACTATAGATAAAGAGGTGACCCGCAATGAACGAAATAATTAACGCTCTATTAGGTGACAGCCCTGTATATGTAGTACTTGCCTACTTAATATATAAGGATTGGAAGAACTCAGAGACAATAACGGCAGCTTTAACCCGCATAGATATGCGGCTTGACTCAGGCTTTAAGAAACTTGGCACACTCTTAAAAGTGAAAGAGGGTGAGGAAAAATGAACAGCCCCTATATGGGAAAATTCAAAGTCACACAGATACAGCACTCCAAACATGACGGTCTTGACCTTGTGGGAATAGATGACAAGGGCATTCATGCAACAATATCCGGCGTGGTACAGTATGCCGGTTGGGAAAATGACAAAAATCATTCTCAGGGCTTTGGGCTGTATGTCTGCATTAAAGGCGCTGACGGCAAATTCTATTACTTTGGCCACCTGTCAGAAACGAAAGTCACTACAGGTCAGATAGTCGGAGTAACACAGATAATAGGTATCGAGGGTAACACTGGTTACAGTACCGGCAGTCATTGTCATTATTGTGTGCGCCCCGCTTTTTGTGTCGGTAATGCCTATAGCGTTTCAGCTATTTCCGGCATACCTAACGAATGCGGTACGTATGATGACGGTTACCGCCCCGAAAGTCCGGCAGAGAAAGCCGGCCGCAAAATTGAAATATATATAGACGGACAGCGGAAATATTCCGGACTGCTCGACTAATATATATATCCGGTAAAATAAAAATTTATGCTGTGCCGGACGGCAGAAAGGAAAATTATTATGGCAGTAAGAACAAACAAGCAGAATGCACCCGCAAAGGAAACAAAGGGCGCAAAAAAGAACACCGGGCATTCATGCGGTTTTACAATGACCGGTACACTTGAAAGTGTATATGTCGGTAAGATGTACGCCTTTGCAACAATCAGAGTTGACAAGGACAACGGCTATTATGACAAGTTTAAAATAGCATACCCCCTTGAAACAGACTTCCCCGATGACGGCGCAACGGTAAGCGCTGCCGGCAATATGACACTCTATAAGAATGAGCCGTCACTTGACGGTACAATGATAACAGAGGTTGACCCCTTTTAAGGGGTTAACCTTATAATGAAAGGTAGGTATTATAATTATGCTGAAACAGGTAGAGGTATTACAGTTAACACGTGACGCAGTTTCAGAACTTATAGCACATGGCTACTCCGGCAGCACTGAAACTGATATCGGTACACTTCCCCTGTCCGACCTTGTGGAGTTTGGAACGTCTCTTGTAAATGGTCAGGGCGCAACAGTAAGCAATGAAATGTGGTGCAAAACTCTTGTCGGAGTTATGGCACGTTTCATTGTTGACAACCGTAGACTTAAACTTGCTATTCCTAAGATGTTTAAAACCTCTTATGAATGGGGCGGCTTTGTTGAAATGGTCAAGTTTGACCTTGCAAAGGTTTATGACTCGCTTATATATTCACAGGCGGCACTTACTACAGTCGGAAATGATTTCTATGGCAAGAGTATCGCAGATGTAGAACACGACCTGTACAAGACTGAGTATGACAGCAAGATTTATGAGGAGTTCAAGGACTTTCTTATACCCTACACAAAGCCTAATGATGCTATCAAATCCGGTCTGCGTGGAGAATCCGACTATATGAAATTTATGGCCGGACTGGAAACAGCTATCGAGCGTACACTTACACAGATAATCAACACTTACGGTCACGCCTTGGCAAGTGTTGCGGCAGCTCACTCAATCAGCCCCGCCGGTGCAACTGCCGGCGTTACAGGTGCAACCAAGGACGGAATGAATACAGCTGTCCATCTTCTCACAGAGTATAACACACTTTACAGTACTTCAAAGACTGCAAAGGACTTTTTCAATGACCCCGCCCTTTATATGTGGTGTCTTAATCGTATTCTTAATATCAGAGAATATGTAACCGATAACACCACAGCATACAACAACCATGTCAAGGCCGTGCCCGGCTATGATATCCACGGTATCATGTTAACAGAGGTTTACAACCGTTATGCAACACTTGTTGAGCAGAACGCATTCAACCCTGTTAATATCGGTGAATGGGATAAAGTCAATTGTTGGCAGTCCTCACAGGACACAAGCGGCAATTACTTTGACTTTGCCACAAATGCCACAATAAAGATAACAAAGGACGGTACAAAGGGCGTGTACAACTACAACAATAACACAACGCCCACGGCACTGGTTGACTTTTCCGCTGAAAATGTAATAGCGCTTATTTATGATGACAAGGCTATAGGCGTTACACTCGAGGAACTGAAAACAACATCAACATATACAGCCGTCACAGATACAGTTAACATCTTTATGAATAAAAGGGTTAACTATATTCTTAATGATGATTATCCCATCGTTGCATTCTGCCTTGACTAAAAGGCTTTGACCCCCTTACCAAATGGCCGCTTGAAATATAGCGGCCTATTTTTAAAGTAGGTGATAAAAAATGAGAAAAACAAAAGAGCGCCCTAAGTATCAGCGTAAAAGCCGTGAATGGATATTTAGGGAAATTATAGCGGCTATCGGTTCGCAAATATTTGAATTTTACGATTTGCCGGACGGCCTTACAAGCTACGAAATAAATATAGCACTTGCAACCGGCCGGTGCATTATTGCCGATTTAGGTGAAAATGTAGGCGGTATAAATAAAGGTTGGTGCGCCGCCCCCGCTTTTTGTGTTACCCCTATGCGGCTTGACGGCACGGCAAGTGAATACATAATGCAGATACCCACAGACGGCGGCTTTATTTTCGGGGAAAAAGACAAATTTATCATGCTTAGAAATAGCTTTGCAATGGTCAACACTTTAAAAAATGCTGACTGGTTCGCCGCCGAATTCGCAAATATCGACATGACACTAAAATCACTGTCAAAAGGCGCTCGGCGCTCCCCCGCTATCAAGACATTGGCTTGCAATGTAAGCGCATACACGGAAGCGGCAAAAAATGTCTACAATGATGATGCTGAAATACAAGTCATTGCGGATAACTCCGACATGATAACCGGCACAGCTGCCAAAAGTGACAGCGTTATAGACCTTACTGACCCCACAATTGCAGACAAGATACATTTTATATCAGAATACCGAGAGGAACTAGAAAGACGGCTTTGTACACTCCACGGCGTACCTTTTAGTACTACCGCAAAGAGTAAACAAAATCTGTCAGACGAAATACATGATATGGATATGATATCGCAATTTCTTAATGACAGCATAATGACCGCTTTGAGGTATGATTTAGCTATCGGAAATGCAAAATGTGGCACAGATATCAAGGTTAGGTATGGCCGGTTAATGCGTGAACAGATAGAAATAATTGAACAGACACAGGAAAATAAAAAGGACGGTGAAAACAATGAGGGAACTAACAACGATAACGGAACAGTTGGAGACAATGACAACTCAGGAACTGGCAGCGCTGACGGGGGTGCTTAATATTGTCTACATGGTTGGTAACAATGTCAACAATTATGCAGTCGGTACAGAGGTTGTAAACGCTCTTGACAAGTTCTTTGGTGACTGGAAATGCCACGACATAAAAACGACCTTGCCTTTTTACCATGTAAGAAATAACTATTTCTTTTCGGAGTTTCTTGACGGCTTGGCGCTTGACCTTGACAAACAGGTGACAGAACATACGGAAACAACAAGCGACATTGCACCCGCTACAATAAAGAATTACACGACCGAACCGGAACACAAGGAAACAGTTAAAAGAGCGCCCTTTGACTCGACCACAACAAAGATAGATAGCGAGGTAACAACTGTAACAAATAATGGAACTGAATATCAGAATAACAAGGCAGTCACAGAGTACGACACAACAAAAGCGGACGGTCATACAAGTAAAGTTATCAGTGACAAAAGCGGCACTAATTACCCGATATCAAAAATCTTGACTGAAGAACAGTCACGGCGCTTTAGTGACCTCTTATATAACTATCTGTTTGGCTATGTCAGGGAATACGGTTACAGGGTCGAGGTGATATGACATGAAAATAAAGTGCTATAATGTGACAGCTGACAGAAAAGTAGTTGATAAACAGCTGCCGAACACATACACAGAGTTGACAATATCTAACACAGATAGTATAGACATGGAGCGCCCCGCCTTTGTTGTATACTATAGCAATTTACCATTTACTTACAACTATCTTTATTGTGATAGTACCGGATATTATTACTATATAGATAGTGTCAAAGTACTGACCGGCGGCAGAATTGTTATATACTGCTCTATTGATATCCGTAAGACCCTTGCAACCTTTATCAAAAATAATATGGCTTGTACGGTTGTCCGTTCGGAACAGGGTACCACAGCAATACATGATAATAAACTGCCGGTCAGGCCGGACGAATGCCGCAAAGTGTGGACGACCTTAAACAGCCCTTTTACCATAACGCCGGACAGTTACCGTATTGTCTTAGGTGTATTCAATTCGAGGAGTTGATTAAATGCTTGACTACAATATAAATTATTACCCTGTCAATAATTATCCGTATTCCCCTAACAGCTACATATCGTCAGGTACTGCCGTGTCTGATATATGGGGCTTGTATAATCCCTATGACCCTAACAATACAGAAAAGAGGGGCAAACCCTTAGACAATAGTATATATCTTTGGTATGTAGGTAATAGCGCTTATGGTACTAATGCTTGTGTATCATTGGCGGTATCGTCAACCCTTGATATGGAAGTAAAAACAGACGGAATAAACGAACCAACGCCGGCGGCGCTCTGTGCTTATAACTACGGCTTTGACGGCCAGTCATTAAACTCTGACAGAGGTTTCAGAGTTGACCCCTCTATTAGATTGGCCTATGATATAACAAAAGATGACGGCGTTGGCGGTTGGGGTAAAAGTTGTTTACTCTGTGATATAAACCCCCTTAAATGGTGCATATATCCGGAAATGGCTGTATATAGCTATAACACACATACTATAGGAACATTCCGCACACTGTCAAACATTGTATCATATCTTAACGCTGACCCCACAAGGCGGGTTATCAGTATAAGAAACTATCTTTACAGGGGCGGTGAAACACGTGACAGCGCCCCCGCCCTTTGGGATGATGACGGTTCAACCATTGAAGAAACGCCGGTATTAGGTCTTTTAAAAGAACGCCCTATTTGCGACAATTTACAAACAACAATCGGCGCATACATAAGGGCGGGGTCAGGTTATGATAGTACAAAAGTATACAACCCCTTTAACCAAGCGAATACAACATACTTTTTCCGTTCTGCCGGCCGTGTAGAGGGTAACGCCCGACAGCATGACATTGGTTTTGCAATACAGATACAGGGCAATTCTATCATATCCGGTCATGATACTGTGCCGGAAAGTAACGGCAGATGTACCGCATTCTTTGCACATTTCAATGATAAAATACAGGACTTTGACGATATTAAATATCATTGGCGTTATTGCCTGTATGATGAAACAATTGATAAAGAGCTGCCAAACGGCCACAATATCAGTAGTTATACAAGCCATAGTATGCGTATTATGTCAGTACTTGAAATAGACGATATGAAAGAATACGCTACATACGGTGAAGCGGTCAAGGCGGCGGTATTGCACGAGGTTGCATTTTTGGGCTTTTGGGTTGCTGATACACAGGCAAAGGCGGCGTCTGACCCGCTCGGAGTAACTACAACCGGCAGCGGGATATATTTGCCGGAGAAAATAGGCGGCGTGACAACTGGAAACTATTTCACCGGCTCGGATATTAAAGACGTTCCATACGCCGGCGCAACAGATACAAGCCCTTTTAAATATGTGCCGGAACTTTCCCCCGAGGAAGAAATCGGAGAAAATAACACGATAGTCAATAGCGGTACTATTGGCAGCGGTGCGACATACTACGCCTTGACAAATTCAGAAATGAACGAGCTTTCAACGTGGTTAAATACCACGTATGAACCAACTGACCAAGACACATTTTTACAGGACTTCAAAGGTACTGACCCTGCAAACTACATAACAACCGTTATGTATTACCCCTTTGATATCCCGCTTGACTCGGGTGCTGATATCCCTGTTGTAGTTGGTAAACTTACCGCCGGCGGCGCTACAGGTCGTTTACTGTATTATAAATATGGCGACCTCTACAACTTCGGTTCGTACAATGTACCAAAGCGGGGGGATTGGCTCGACTACCTCTGCAAAACAACTGTATTTATTCCGTTTTGCGGCTCGGTTGACCTTGACCCGATATTGTGGGCGGGTCACACACTTACTGTTAAAATGGCTATTGATTGGCCTACAGGTGTATGCACCGCCTTTTTATACCGTGACAATGGTATGATTGACAGTCTTTCCGGCTCAGTTGGTGTTCCTCTGCCGCTGTCCAGTGTTGCAAATGGTAGCTATCAAGTAGCTATCACAAATTTACTTGCAAGCCATAAGGCGGCGCATAGAAGTATGATAACCGGCGCTTTAGGTATCGCCGGTGGAGCTGCCACAGCTATTGGCGGTGCTGCCGGATTTAACCCTAAACTTGCAATTGGTGGACTTTTGGCAATGGCAAGCGGCGCAACTGCTATAGACTCAAACTCTGACAAAATGGAAAATATAGAATATAATATTGACCACACACAACCCCGTGTAACAGAGGTCAGCGGCGGCAGCCCCTTTATAAATTGCGGTACTGACTACAGAGTGAAGCTTTTAAGGACTGAACCTTTAATGATGTCCGGCTATAATGCGGCGGTTTATGGTCATACTATCGGTTTTGCAGACTGCCGCAACGTTCCGAACCTTGCAAACATAACCGGCTTTGTACAGTGTACAAACATTGATACAACCGGTTTAGGAGTGCCGGCCGATTTGGTAAGGCTTTTAAACATTGCGTGTCAAGAGGGGTTAATAGTATGAGCGATATTTTATATTATAGTATTGCACCGCTGATAAATAAGGGGGCGGAAATTAACGCCCCCTTTGTGGCAGCTATCGGCGGTAAGGGCAACGGCAAAACTTTTAGTAGTATCGGCGGCAGCTCTGACGGCGTATGTTTTGGCATTCGTGGTTTTTTCAAGACCGGCAAGCCCTTTGTATATCTTAGGCGTATGGTTGAAATGATAACAAAGAAAAACATACAGACATTGTTAAACCCTCACTTACAAGATATAATAAATCTAAGTAAGGGAAAATATAACAAGGTCACGTATGCGGCTAATGTCTTTTATCTGTGCCACGATACAAACAAAAATGTCAAGCCTGTGCCGATATGCTACACAAGAGCATTAAGCACCCTTGAAAGTCAAACCGGTGCGGATTTAGGCGCTATTAGTTGTATTATATACGATGAATTTTTGTCACGTGAAAGGGAATTGCCGGACGAGTTCCGAAAAATCATGATAGCACATTCAAATTTTATACGTAACCGTTCGGAAAGTTATACGCCTTTCATACTGCTCGGAAATACCTTTACAAGAAATAGCACTCTATTGCAACAGTTTGGGATTAACAGTTATGACCTCAAAGAGGGGGATATAATAATATCTAAATCCCGACAAGGGGAAGTCAGGTTATTACTGGAATACTGTTCAATGGTTACTGTACAGGAAAACGCCTATGATACATATTATAAGCGCTTTGACAATGACACTATTAAAATGATAACTCATGGTTCGTGGGTCATGAACGATTATCCGGCACTTATGCAGAACATGGAAAAGAAAGAAAAATTTTACCGTGTCGCATTTGTCGGTAATTCCTCACAGGGGCGTATTGACTGCGATTTATTCATAGATAATAACCGCTTATGCGTTTTTGTAAATGCCCCATACAAGGATAAAAAAGTCGATTTGTGGGTGACTGGAAAACCTATGACACGTGATACAGACATGATACTATATAATATATCTGCTCTGCCGATTTTTCAGAATATCGCCAAGTGTATGGCAACAAACGCCATTTACTGTGACTTTCCCGAAAGTGTCGAGCGCTTGCGGGATATCCTCACAACAATTCACGGCGGCGATAATCTCAGAAAGTACCTAAAATAAAAATGTTCCACGTGGAACAATTCAAAATGTTTCACGTGGAACAATTCTTTATTTATCCATAAAATCTTTTGATACGGCAAGTGTAAAATCTATAGGTATCAAAGCATGGTAACTTGTTACATCTTGTATATATGTCATGCCTGTATAGTCTGTGACTTTGTATTCTGTCGTGTCGTTCGTATCCTCATAAACGCTTGCAAGTTTATGGCAAAACATATTTGATATGATATATACATTAGTGTGCAAACTGGACACTATTTTAATAAGGTCGTTCAAAGTATAACCGCCCTTTTCCATTTCCTCAAGGGTGGACTTAGGCAAGCCGGCAACAGTACATTTTATTTTGTTGTCTTTTACCGTAATATACTTTTTACTGCCGCAAGCTATAAATGTATCATACTTTGATTTTTGCTCGAGTGTACCAAGGTCAGAAAAAGCCGGATTTGTAAAGAGTTCGGCATTTTTCTTTTTTATCCGTTCATTGTATGCGGCGATATCGTCAAACAGGGCTTTATCATACACACAATATAAACTATCTGTATCATACTGTATAATGTTGTCAGGGTATTTTGTAATAAAACTTATTAGCACCTTTCGGGCGTATGAAGTACACCAAAAAGCAATGTAAGGATTTAACCAAAATTCTTGTCTGATTTGGTCAAAGGTTTTCACGTTGCCAATATCGAGTTGACCGCCGGAAAATATTAGTTCTATAACGTGTTCTCTTGTTGCAAGTACTCCATAGCAACCATTAACAAATCGCTTGCTATCATTGTATTCCTGTGTATCCTCAAACCCCTCTTTTTTCAGCTGCCATTTTTGCAGATACCTGTGATTTAAGGTATTAAGCAAATATGCCGGCGCTTTTTCGTACCGGTCAAAGTACCACATACAGAATATTTTGTGAACTGTTATTTTATAGGCCATTTTGTACGCCTGTATATCTACATCATTCCAACAAACTCTTATACCCTCACCTTTTACCAACTTGCCGTTGATAGGTGATATTAATACACTATCTTTATCATGTATGACCTTGTGTTTGCTAAAAACAGTGTGCGGGGTTTTGGCTTGTATGTCAATCAGCATATATAAAAAGTATGGCTGTTTATGTACTTGCCGCCTTAGTATGTCACGCTCGGTAGGTGCTTTTATATAGTTGATTTTTCCGGCGGGGTATAATTCATGATTTAACTGTGCCGGATAATCTGACACAAGGTCAAAACAGTATACATCATGTAGTACTTTACAAACCTTGTGAGGATTTGACCCGCAAAGACCACCGGCATAACTATAATTTCTACAGATATTCCATTGCCATTTACTGTGAATCATTTGGCCGTGTTCATTCTTCAAATATCCGATATTGTCAAAATACTTTGGTTTTATCCGCATTTTCTTCATATTAGCTTTATAGGTCTGCACTATATAACTAATATCTTCATCTTTGGCTATTTCCTCTTTAAGTTCATTGCGGATATAGCCGGTAGAAGTAAAGGGGAACACAACGCCGGTAATGTCTTTTGACCCTTGCTTAGTTTCTATTGTATAGTGTTTTTGTATGCCTAACTTATTAATGGCCTTGTGGTGTAACTCTGACAGTATAGCGACATCATTGCATATATAATTTAGTTCCTTGTCATAGTCTATAGGTGTTGCACTGTGCCTAATTAGGTTGTAGTCGAGTTCCCCCACAGCTTTTTTAGTTGTTGTGTGGTGCTTTGCAATGTCCGCAAGACTATGGCCAAACAGTCCAAGGCATTCACGGAACTGTAAAACGCTGTCAATTTCAACTAACAAAATTTCTCTATCGTCAGTAGCAAAAAATTTTGTTATTGGCATATTGGCAAGGATATTTTTGATAAAGCTAAATTCATGACTAAGATTTGCGACCCATAACACAAACTTAGGCCAAACCCATATTTTTTCAATCCGCTTTTTGTCTGAGTCATAGCGCCTTGACTCTAGCGGTTCAATGCTTTTCAACTTTTCAACAAGGTTTTCAACAAAGGCCGTGAACTGTGCAATTGTCCGCAGTAAATATATATCGTTGTTAATGGCTATCTGATAAACCCACACAAAACAGCTATCGACAACGGTTTTATATTTCGGGCTGCCGTCTTTGTTCTTTCCCTCTTGTATAGTGTGTGATATTGTGGTGGACTCGGTATCGAGTCCACCCCCTGTTATATAGTAACCGTCTGACTGATAAAGCCCCCTTTCTGATACTATTATATCAGTGTGCCGGCCAATCATTGGCAGCGGCGGCGCTTTTATCTGTTCGTTTGCCGTGTATTCATGGACGGTATACAAACCGTGTGTGTATGTTTTCAATGGTATTCCCCCATTTCCGTCATTGATAATAAGGCTTGACCGATAATAGCCATGTTATCAATGTACTTTTTTAATTTATTGTCAGGCTGTTTAAATCCGTATCTTAATAACATATATTTTGTTTCATACTTTTGGAATACCTGATAATAGAGGTATTCGGCCATGTTGTCCGCAGTTTTCATTCTGTGTCACCCCTTGTCGAAAAGTATTCTAATGCACGCTGAGTAATATATATCAATGCTTTGGCCGGCTTAATGCTCATATGTTCGGCGGCTATTTGTACCATAATAACGCAAATTGTAATTGTATCTGCTATAATATCTGCTCGTGTTCCTTCAATGTGTATATCGGTTGTACCCTCTTTTGATTTTAAACTAATCACTATAATTCACTCACCTTTCATATCATAAAGTCAGGGTTTGAAAAATCGTCTACAGTTTCATAGTCATCGACCGGTGTTTCATCAAACAGGTCTTTAAAAATTTCCTTGTAAGTCTGTTCCACAGTAGGCGGGATATTTTCAAATGTGGGGTGTTTTCTCCATGTGGCATTGCATAACCTTTGCTGTGATTCTAACGATAATTCACGATATGGACTTGTTGAATAGATATAGTCCATAATTTCGGCGGTCGTGGCTAACATTTCCCACGGTTGCAAAGGCTTGGGGGCGTCTGCCGGTTTTGGCAGCTGTACTTTTTCCGGTATAGGTGATTTTTTCACCTTTGGCGGCTTGTAAGCTGCCTTTGACCTTGCTATAAACACCTTGACCGGCTTTTTGGCAACGGCGGCAATACGTTGATAGTTTAATCGGTTTTCCTTTGTGTTTCTTATGTGTATTGTACCTTTAGATGATTTGTGCATTGACAGGCCGTCAAGTTTATTCTGTGTGATATAATTAGAGACTTCCACACTATCAGCGCCGAAAGTGCTTGAAATTTTGTCAAGCTGCCGGTTTATCTTGTCAATGTTTAGGGCGGTTTTTGAACGTTTGGGCATTGTTATCCCCTGCCTTTCCATGCACTATCACCCACATTAAAGGGCTGTTTGTATTCAAATCCGATATAATCAAACAAAGCACCATACTGCATTGTATTTATCCAAAAATTCCACTTTTTTGGGTCAGTCTGATATAAAATATCAAATCTGTGTGGGCGTGTTTTCTCAAACTGTATACCAAAGCCGCATATATCACAACCGGTTCGGGCTTGTCCTGTTGTTTTCCATGTCGTGCCGTCTGTAATAATATTACCGTATACTGTAGGTATTGGGGCTTTTATATCATCGGCTAAATGTAGTATATCGGACTTTGTAAAGATAGCAAAGGGTGCAGAACGTGCATTGTTGCCGTACATATTGCAACCGTTTTTACTAAGGGAAAGGAAACGCCGTCTACTTTCATCAGCGTGCAACCCTAAGAATGGAAAAGCGTTATTATCTTTTACCCATTGCTGCACAGGTTTTTCTTTCATGTAGTAGCAACATTTATCAGATACAGACACAGGGCAGCTATTGTAGTAAAACAAGTCAAGGTATTTATCAGGTAGCTTTGTAATAGTACTATTACGGACTGCCGCCCTTTCGGTCGTTTCACCTGTAACTATAACGTGTCTATACCTTTCATTTTTTTCTGTTGGGTGCGTGATAACATATACTTTTTTTGCCACCTCTTTACTAAATACAGGGTAACCAATATCACGGCAAATATGATATTTTGATTTAAGGGGCTTGACCTCTATCACGTTCATTTTTCTGTGTACTTCTCTAACAGTTTTATCTTCAATAGATGATACACTAACGGCCGGTATGTTATAACCTAAAGAGCGTATAAACTGTAACAACGTGATACTATCTAAACCGCCGACAGCTACAAAAGTATCTTTACCACAGGTTTTAATAAATTCATGAATTCGTGTTTCAGCATAAGCAACTTTCACATTATAGGGTAATTCCATTTTTGCCCTAAAGTCTGCCTGTTTGTTCATTATTCCTCACACTCCAATTTAAATATAGTTGTCTGTGATACTTCACATTTTATACCAGTTATGTGCATACGTTCTGTTAAAGCGTGCCGGCGGCATTCCGCAAGCTCGAGCGCTTTACTGTATGGACTGAGTGTATCGGCTACCATACATTTTATAAAGACTTTGTTGTCTGTGCTTTTACGCCGGCCGGCGATAACGTGATTTAATAGCACGTGGTCTATGTGGTAATACTCGGCGCATTCTTTTTGTGTACGGAATATACGGCCATCATTGAGACACATTATATAATTCATAGTGCTTTTTCCCCCTCTAACCAATTAATATACTTTTTGCCGCATTCCCGACAAACTTCGATTGTAGTTTCATGTCCTAACCTATGGTTAGGATAATACCGCATTTTTGGAAGTTCGGCGGTCATATTACGCTCATGTTCACTTGTCATGTCTGCCCCGCAACGGTCACAATAATATTTAATCATAGTGTCACCCCCTTTAACAAGTATATTCCGGATAGTAAAAATCATTTGCATACATCAGTATTAACTCTATGTCACAAGAATTATCCTCACCAAGTTTTGCGCATTCGTGACAAAATGCAGAGTCAAAATAGATGGAGCGTGATGTTACATCAATCATAGTCATAATGTCTTTTGTGGTTGTCATAATAAGACCGCCTTTCAATTTTTATTATGTGGGGTTAACCTTGCGGCGGTTACACCTACCCTACAATTATATTATAGTACATTTTGCGCAATTTGTCAAGAGGTTTGGCAGCTGTAAAAGGTTACAGTTTTTGTTATATGTTTGTCAACAATGTTTCACGTGGAACAATTACAGCGCTGTGGGAATGTATTCGATATTGGAAGTAGTTATTAAATGGGGAAATTATACTATCTGTAAAATGTGAACAGAATGTAAACTTTTGTTACAGAATGGTTACAATTTATAAAA
>JAEIGA010011417.1_pt1 | contig 13486 bp, 12 predicted proteins | sample 9270691 | NCBI WGS metagenome assembly JAEIGA01 (sample SAMN17057246, study PRJNA624740) | gut metagenome | biome: biome; isolation source: fecal sample | host: Bos grunniens | place: China: Xizang | collected 2019
CTGTTCCCATGCATATTTGTGGCTGTAAACTGAAGAATAAGTTCTAAAAAAACAAGCCCTAAAGGAATGATCGATGCTAAGGGCAAGTCAATCACAATTCTTTCAGGCCTATGTTTTGTAGAAGCTTTATAAATGTAACGGGTCTTTTCCATAACAGAATTATATTATCTGAGGATTTCTTTGCCAATACTTTAAAACGATACAGTCTAGAACATATTTGATGTAGAATGAATACAGTCCTATTATTTCAAGAAGGTTTTTATCATGACATTTGAACAGATCTGGAATTCCGGAATACGTGTACTGATGATATTGCTTGCCGTATATGTTGTCATCACTAATGGTGAAGGTCTATTTCCAAGAGTGAAACGCAGATTCACACATAGAAGTTATGCTGATAAAGGTCTGTGGTTCGACGATAAAACTTTAAAGCCAAACACTTTAAAAGCTGTTTTGCATGCCGCTGATCTCAACTATGGAAGCAGGATCGATATTAGACTCACAAAAGATGGAACAGCGATCCTTTTTGACAACGAATCAATCGAGGATATAGACGGAGAAAAACATAAAATTAGAGATCTTGATTTTTCAGAAATGTCCGAAATACTTGCCCGTACGGGAAAGAAGGCAAATACACTGGAAGAGATATTATCAGAAATGGGATTACGAGAAAAACGTGCGCCTATACTTTTAAATCTTCATCCTGATTCATCTGAGCCAAAAGACATCGTTGATTTTTGTGATAAAGTAACCAATGTGTTTTACCCTTACCGTTTTTTCTGTGCAGTAGAAAGCCATAACGTGGATGTCATAAAATATTATGCCAGAAATTATTCTAATATAGTCCGCGGCATGTTAATGCTTCCAAGAGATGAATCAGAGCTTTCTGACAAAGAATACCTTTCCCTCAATCGTATGATGACAAACATAAAGACTCGTCCTCAGTTTTTTGACACTACAAAAGAATTATACAGCCGTTATTACTGGGCACCGGTCACAATGGGCAGTTTCGTCATTCTTAGAGGGATCACTGATGAGCCCAGCCGACTAGAAGCAAAGAAAATCTATGGCGTTGAAGCGGTTGTATTTTCTGATGGCGATCCAAAAGCAGAGTTTTAAAGGAAGAGAATATTATGGAAAATTTCAAACACTATATACCTACAGAAATCAAATTCGGAAAGGGAGTAATTTCACAACTCCCTGATGTGCTTGACCGATTTGGCAAAAAGATCCTTTTGACTTATGGAGGAGGATCAATTAAAAAATCAGGAATATATGGGGAAATTACTGCTCTTCTATCCGCAAGCGGATTTATTATCACTGAATGTTCTGGCGTTGAACCAAATCCCCGAATCGAAACCGTAGCACGCGGCGCGTCACTTTGCAGAGAAAATGGGATTGACGCTGTCTTAGCCGTTGGTGGCGGAAGTGTTATTGACTGCGCCAAGGCAATCGCTACAGGGACATTCTGCGAAGGCGATCTCTGGAATATGGTCCTGGATTCCCGCGCTGGAAGAAAATCCCTACCTGTTATAACGGTATTGACACTCAGCGCCACTGGGTCCGAGTTCGACAACAAAGGAGTAATCTCAAACACAACTACAAAAGAAAAATACAGTTCTGTTTTCTCTTATCCGATTGTTTCATTCTGCGATCCAACCTACACTTTTTCTGTTCCCAAATATCAGACAGCATGCGGTTCTGCGGATATTTTAAGCCATGCGATGGAAGCGTATTTCTCCAGAACTGACTCAAGTGAAATAAGTGACGGCTTGGCTGAAACAATCATGCGCACAGTGATACATGATCTTCCGATCGTTCTAGATGAACCCGATAATTACGACGCCAGGGCTAATCTGATGTGGGCTTCTTCTCTGGCATGCAGCGGTATTCTAGATTACGGAAAACTTTACCCAGGGAAAACGTGTCATGCGATAGGTCATGAATTTTCTGCAGTTTACGATGTTACACACGGTGAGATACTATCTATACTCACTCCCAGATGGATGCGCTTCATCCTCGAGAAAGACCCAACAGTTATACCAAGATTTGCACGATTTGCCCGAAATGTATGGGGGCTAAACGATAAAGATGAATCTGTGCTGGCTCTAAAAAGTATTGACTCTCTTGAATCGTTCCTAGGTAATATCGGAATAGCGACAAGATTGACAGACCTAAAAATAGATAATACTGATTTTGAGTATATAGCTGAACATGCAGACCTGAGAGGCAGATGCAGCAATTCATATGTCTCACTATCTCATGATGATGTCATTACTATACTGAATAATTGCATATGAGAAGAACTAATCTGGACATCTCAATACGCGACAGCATTGAAGACCACATGTACGGTCTAAAATGGTGGCTGAAAGAAACCAATGACACTCCGCTTGAAGAGATGTCCTCTTTTTTCGATACACGCATAGATGATTACGTTCCTCACATGGAACGATGGAACAATGCGTATGAGATCTTTCCACAATATATCCCACCTCATGTTAAAACTATTCTGGATCTCGGATGCGGAAGCGGTCTTGAACTAGATCACATCATACCGTTATTCCCCGACGCAGATATCACAGGAATAGATCTCAGCACAGTGATGCTTAAAGAATTGTCATCAAAATACCCGAATGTCCATATCATACAGGCCGATTATTGTGAGTACCCTTTTGATTCCAACAAATTTGACGCTGTCATCTCATTTGAATCGCTTCATCATCTGTTTCCTGAAAAAAAGTTGAGACTATACAGCACAATAAAATCATGTCTCAATAACGACGGTATATTTATTAATTGTGATTATTTTGCTTGCTGTAATGAAGAGGAGACCCTGTTACAAAGAACACTTATGGAAAAACGAGAAAAAGCACCTCTTTTGTATGATAAACATGTTCATTTTGACATCCCTTTGACCTTGAGCCATGAGGCAGACCTGTTGGAAACAGCTGGTTTTTCCTCATGTGAAGCACTGTCATCACATTCTGGAGCCTGTTTTTTGAAGGCTTCTCCCTGATTAATCTGCTGCCACCGGAATCACCAATTGATCATGATTATCCTATTTCTCTATGCAATATAGCTTTTTTGATATTTTGTTGCAAAAAGAAAAACCCAAAGAGCACTGTCCGTTTTTTTGGACAGTGCTCTTTTTATAATAAGACCATAGAAACAATTGAAAGGCGAAAAACATAAAAGTTTTATGGAGGATTGTTTGAATGTCAGATAAAATTTATCGATTTATAGCTTCTCTCTTTCTCCTTTTTGATGATGATCTCGAAGGTGACTTCCCGGATGATCCATACGTGCTCAAAATGAAGGAGAAAAAGAAAATCGAACTAGTACCCCAACATGTTTCAGAACCCGTAAGCATACCGCATGCCGGTTAATACAAACTATATCCGCATGGTTTGAGCGGATTCCAACTTTGGCGCATCGCTTTTCATCCGCAAAGAGGCTGTTCGCGTTGTAGCCTGAAGAAACGAAATTGAAATTCAAAAGGGTGCAGGTCATAGACCCTTGCCGGTCCGGTTATAATTCCGCAAAGAGGATGCTCACGAACAGGCAGAATACAATTTCCAGAACAAAAGAAACGTACGGCGAAGAACTCACAAGAGTCATCGCCGTACTTCTTTTTTTGCTATTTAATTATGAAATCAAGAGAAACAGGTTCAAGACCAGGAGCTTCTATGATAAGTCTTCCGCTTCCTCTCTTTCTTGTAGTTCTGAGATACGTTCCGGTCATACCGCCTTCAGCAGTAACCACTTTCGGCCCAACCAGCTCGATGTCCCCTTCCGTTTTGAATGACAGCGGCAGCTGAGCATAACTCGCTACATTGTCATATTCAGTCAGGATACGGACGCGTACAGCTGCCATATCGTATGTATCTCCTTCAGCAAGGACATTGCTGCTCACCTTTGTCTCAAGGTGAAGGGAAGCAGAAGGACAAAGTGTTCTGGAACATACAACCTCTCCGTCTTTTATGCTGTCGAATCTCCATACTGTAGCTTCTCCGCCCCAGTTACCTACATATTTCCCGTAAAGGTTGACTCCATCTGCAAAAGACATATGATATCTCAGCATAACCCACCCTAATTTGAGTTTATCCAGAAGCGGCATATCATTTATTCCATTCCTGGATGCTGATACCAGACAGTCATGGAGCAGCTTTTCCTGATTTCCTGTATACCCTTCCTGAGAGCGTATAAGGTCCCCAACAGTATCATCTACAAGCATCGGTCCATGTGGAAGAGATTTGAAATCTGTTTTTGTAAATTCACTTACAAATACTCCGTTTTTGTAGAGCTTGACAGAATCTCCGTTAGTAAAAACATAAACATCTTTTAGCATACCACCGGGATAGTCGCCTATATCCATAGAGGATCCTATCTCAAGAACCGGTATCTCATCTCCCTGCATAGCATAAACACTTGCTGCCAATTTGGGATTTCGAAAAGCGTCCATAACACCGTGATAGCATATCCGGTCCCCGGATCCGAAGTCCTTATGTGTCGGATAGTCAAACATACACCATTCAAAACATCCTGCATGCTCACCCGTCCCCATAGCGGCATTCATTACGCGGGCATGCCGTAGTGCATGCTCCTGTCTGACCTCAGACTTGTCGAAAGATTTTGTCGGGAACATGTGTCCGTTCGATTCCGAAATCAGAAATCCTTTAGACATATCTGGAGTAACCTTTGATTTTCCAGTGATTGGCTCGTTATTGCCAGAATGTGTAAAATCATTGAATGCATAAACATCCTCGAGAAGATGGCTCTTCTGAAGATATCTGACTCCAGACGTCTGCCTGCTGGGATCCAATTCATGAGCTATCTTATTTGTTCTCTCATAGAAAGCGTCATCATCCTGGCTTTCGTTTATCCGTACTCCCCACAACACAATAGACGGGTGATTCCTGTACTGAAGAACCATCTCCTCAACCTGTTTGCATGCTACATCTTTCCAGTTTTCATCACCAATGTGCTGCCAGCCGGGAATCTCCGTAAAGACAAGAAGTCCCATACGGTCACACGCATCGATAAACGACTGAGATTGTGGGTAGTGTGAGGTTCTGACAGCATTGCAGGCAAGTTCATATTTAAGAATCCTTGCATCATCAACCTGGAGACTGTCAGAAACAGCGTAGCCGACATATGGGTAACTCTGATGGCGGTCAAGGCCACGCAAAAATGTCTTCTTATTGTTTAGATAGAATCCATCTGCTTTGAACACCGCAGTCCTGAAACCAAACCACACTGTTTTTTCACTGCCGTTTTCCATTGAAACAACACATCTGTAAAGATTTGGGTTGTCTATATCCCAAGGTTTTGCCTCAAAAACATCAAGCGTTACTTCTGAACTTAGTGTAGCAGCCTGCGCGAGGATACCACCATCTTTATCTATAACTCTGACTGTTTTTTCAAGTGAATTATTCTTGTTAGTTGTAAAACGTACAACCGCAGTCTTTAGATCCGGAGTCGTCACAAAAACATCAGAGATATAATCACGCTCCCTAATGTCCATCCACACAGGGCGATAGATACCTCCATATGTAAGATAGTCAATAACAAATCCAAAAGGAGGGATAGCAGGATTCTCAGTGCTGTCCAAACGCACTGCAACTTCAAAAACGTCTCCTGCTGTCGCATACGAAGTGAGTTCCACCTCAAAAGCTGTATATCCGCCAAGGTGTGTCATTTTTTCTTCACCGTTGACATATACTGTCGCTATATGAGCAGCTGCCTCAAAACAGATAAATACTCTCTTGCCTTCAGCAGACATAGGAATCGTTACTTTCTTTCGATAGCCGCTTACCATTTCATAGCTCGTATGATCTATATAATGTAGCGGTTCCTCTTTGACGTTATGAGGAATCCGTACTTCCTCAGCCTTTCCCAAGAAATGAAGAAAATTATCATCCCAATTTGTAGTGAACTCCCAACCGTTGTTCAGTGACAGCATGCGATTCTCCTTTATTTGTCAATTATTTGTTTGAGCTGTTTCAAGAGTGTAGGCAGGATCAAAGCAAAGACTATAGCAGTTACTATACCCGTAATGATGCGGACTCCCAAAGCTCCAAACACAAAAGCCTTTGAGTAATAGCCAAACATTTTACTGTCCACATACATTGCCAGTGTGTTCAGGCACGTTACACATAGTGCACTTATAACAGCTATCACTGCGACTTTAGCTACAGACCAAGGTTCTTTCATACGTTTAGCCAGCAACCCGACAATCAGCCCACTTGCAGCGTGAGGAAGTACCCAAAGCAATGTAGTAGCCGTAAAACCATATGTAAGCATCTGATTCAAGAAGCTTCCAAGGAATCCGATCAAAAATCCGTCCACCGGTCCAAGCAGGAACGCTCCTACAAGTATTGGCAGTGCTTCAAAAGTAATTTTATAATTCCACAGTGTAACTGTCAGAAATAGGCTTAGTACGACATACATCGCGACAAGCAAACCAATCAATACAATCCTTTTAGTTTTCATAGTGTCTAACTCCCTAGTCTAAACGCGCCTTCTGGAAATAGTCCAATACTTCTCCAGCAAGATATAAAGAACCAACACAGCATACAACTCCGTCCGGTCCTGCAATTGAAATAGAATCATTTATCGCCTCAGGAACAGATTCGCATACTGTGCATTCACATCCGTAGCCTTCAGCGATAGCAGACAGATCGTCGGCGGTCTGAGCCCTTTGGGTCTCAGGAGCAACAAAAACAAATCTCTTGCTCTTCTCGCTCAAGGATCTGAGCATTTCTTCTGCATCCTTGCCCTTAAGGATACCTGTGAGAAATACCAATTTCTGACCGTCTGCAACAAGGTTATCCAGACCAGCTTTGACCGCTTCGATACACTGCGGGTTATGGCCCCCGTCAACAATGAAAAGCGGATCTTCTCTCATGACCTGCATTCTGACCGGCCAGGATACATTTCTTAAGCCTTCATAGATATCTTCATCAGATATCTTATACCCCTTATCACGAAGCGCCTTCATCACAGACAAAACCACCGATGTATTTTTCCTCTGGTGCTCTCCGATAAGCGGAATCTCAATATCCCTGTACTCGCCGACATGGAACCGCTGGCTGTAACTGTTTTCGGACACCGGTACTATGCTGTCAAAATCAGCTTTGATCAGAGTAGCGTTTTTCTCAGCGCACCTGTCTTCAATGATACGTTCTACGGATTCCTTTCCCCTGTAAATAACTACTGTGCCATTTTCCTTGATGATGCCGGACTTTGTAGCCGCTATCTTTTCCACAGTGTCCCCAAGTTGGCCTGTATGATCAAGCCCAATATTCATCATAACGGCAACATCAGGTGTATCAATGACATTAGTTCCATCAAATTCACCGCCAACACCAACTTCCAAAGCAACTATGTCGCATTTTTTCCATGAAAACCATAAAAGCCCTGCTGCAGTTACTATTTCAAACCAGTTGACTTTTTCCTCAAGCTTCTCGTTGGCTTCAACAACTACTGTCATGACTTCAGCAAGTTCATCATCAGAGATTTCCTGACCGCAGAACTGCATTCTTTCATTGAAACGGATCAAATGCGGAGAGGTGAATAGGCCTGTCTTGTAACCTGCATGGCGCAGTATGCTTTCTGTCATGGCAGAACAGCTTCCTTTTCCGTTCGTACCTGCGACATGAACAAAATGCATTGTTTTCTGGGGATCTCCCAACAGACTCATTATGGCTTTCATGCGGTGAAGCCCAAGGTGTTTGTACGGCTGAGTATAACTATCTAAAAAAGCATTTACTTCCTGAATATTCATAAAAAGACCTTCCTTATAAACCCGCTGTCATCCTTTTCGCGGATTCAACAACATGTGAAACGAGCACGCTTGTAGTAACAGAGCCTATGCCACCAGGCACAGGAGTTATCGCATCTACTATGGGTGAAACTTCATCAAATTTTACATCTCCGCATAGTTTCTGCTTCTCTTCATTCCAGCTGATGCCAACGTCCAGGACTGTTTGCCCCGGTCTGACATACTCCGCCCCGAATGATTCCATCTGTCCGGAACATACCACCAAAATATCAGCAGCTTTGGTATGTTTTGCAACATCCTTCGTTCTGGTGTGACAAACAGTTACAGTCGCATTCTTATGCATGAGAAGCATTGCTAGAGGTCTTCCAACGACCAATGACCTTCCGACGACGACAGCTTCCTTGCCAGTACAATCCACTCCGTAATAAGATAGCACTTCCATTACTGCCTGGGCAGTACAAGGAGCAAAGCCAAGTTCTGCAGCAGTAAAAACACCTGCCAGTGAACCATCAGTACATCCATCCACATCCTTTTCAGGGACGATTGCGTTTCTGACCCTGTCATTGTCCAGATGTTTCGGGACAGGCCTGAAAACCAATATGCCATGTACCGAATCATCATTATTCAGATTATCGATGCAAGCATAAAACTCTTCTTTGCTCACATCCTCAGGGAAAACGATGTTCCGCACTTCTACCCCAACTGATGCACACCGCTTCATAGCACCGCGTTCATAACTAAGGTCATCAGGTCTTTCTCCTACTCTGACAATAGCTAATGTAGGGATAACTGATCTCTCACGGAGAGTTGCGACATCTCCTTTCATTTTCTCATTTATAGCAGAAGCTACCGGAGCTCCTTTCAACAACATCGACATCAACCGATCCTCCCCATAACACTTTCATAAATGAAATCTGCTTTTGCTTCATATTCCTTTTTGATAGATAGCGCTTCCTCTTCCATTTTTAAGGCTTTTTCTCTGTTCTTGAAAGATGATGTGTTGACCTTAAGATTTATCCATGCACCTTCAAGGGCAGCTTTACACATTACCGCTCCGGTCGCTGCATCAGAAATAGCCAAATTGCTTCCATGATCAGCAAACAAAGCCATAAGATCTATTGCTTCAGCGCAAAGCTTTAGGAGTTTCATCGGTACGGAAGCAGCATTATATAATGCGTTTTCCATTCTTTCCCCGCGCGTAGGGTCATCCTTTGGCAGCCGATATACCTCTGCAAGAGGCATGAAAGCTTCAGCATCTCCATCTATCATACCTAGTGCTTCAGCCCTGAATTGTTCAGCCTTTTTCATCCATTCTCGCATCTGTGGCTCAACATCTGCATACTTTTTTTTGCCCACGGTAAGAGAACCGACCATATTTCCTAAAGCGATTCCTACAGCAGCAACAAGGGCACTGGCTCCGCCACCGCCCGGAACAGGCTCACGTGAAGCCAGTTTTTCAGTAAATACGTCAAGGTTATATTCTTTGAATTCCATATTAAAACAGCCCTGTTATTACTCCATTTTCATCAACATCTATCTTCTCAGCCGCCGGCACCTTTGGCAGACCCGGCATAGTCATGATATCTCCTGTAAGAGCAACGATGAATCCCGCTCCTGCAGACACTTTAATATCTCTGACAGTGATCTTGAAATTGCTCGGCGCGCCGAGTTTGCTAGGATCATCAGAGAACGAGTATTGTGTCTTAGCCACGCAGATCGGCATTTTACCAAATCCGAGTTTTTCCAGCTGTCTCATCTGACGAGCAGTTTGTCCTACAAACTCAACTCCATCGGCACGATATACCTTTTTAGCAATCTTGTTGAGTTTTTCGGAAATGGAATCATCATCCGAATAGCAGAATTCAAAGTGATTTTCTGCTTCGCACAAACGGACCACTTCTTCTGCTAGATCAACAGCGCCTTCTCCGCCTTTAGCCCAAACCTCAGACAGACTCACATTGACTCCCAGTTCTTTGCATTTCTCAATTACAAGGTTAAGTTCTGCTTCTGTATCAGTCGGGAATCTGTTCACTGCAACAACAGCAGGAAGTCCGAACACTTCAGTGATGTTCTTTACATGCTGAAGAAGGTTGGGGAGTCCTTTCTCCAAAGCCTCCAGGTTTTCTTCAGCGAGAGAATCTTTTGCTACTCCGCCATGAAGCTTAAGGGCGCGAACCGTAGCAACAATTACCACTGCATCAGGTTTCAGTCCTGCCATCCTGCATTTTATATCAAGAAACTTTTCAGCGCCGAGATCTGCCCCGAAGCCTGCCTCAGTTACAACATATTCTCCAAGCTTCAATGCCATTTTTGTAGCTGTCACACTGTTACATCCATGTGCGATATTGGCAAACGGTCCACCGTGAACAAAAGCAGGTGTTCCTTCCAATGTCTGTACCAAGTTGGGTTTTAGAGCATCTTTTAACAGTGCAGCCATAGCACCTTGTGCATGGAGATCTCCCGCAGTAACAGGCTTATTGCTATATGTATATCCAACGATTATCTTCGAAAGCCGTTCTTTAAGATCCGTTATATCAGATGCAAGACAAAGTACAGCCATGACCTCTGAAGCCACAGTAATATCAAAACTGTCTTCTCGGGGAACACCGTTGGATCTTCCTCCTAATCCAACCACAATATTTCGCAATGCACGGTCATTCATATCCACCGCTCTGTGCCACGTTATTCTTCTTGTGTCGATTCCAAGCAGATTCCCCTGCTGGATGTGGTTGTCGAGCATCGCAGCAAGAAGGTTATTCGCAGCCCCTATAGCGTGAAAGTCTCCCGTGAAATGGAGATTGATATCTTCCATTGGAACAACCTGTGCATAACCGCCACCTGCTGCTCCTCCTTTAACGCCGAACACTGGACCAAGAGATGGCTCGCGCAATGCAACTATACCTTTTTTACCAATCCTGTTAAGACCGTCTGCAAGACCTACTGTCGTAGTAGTTTTACCTTCACCGGCAGGCGTTGGAGTGATAGCAGTTACAAGAATAAGCTTCCCGTTTGGATCTGATTCATGATCTTTCAAAAGCTGATAGTCTACCTTTGCTTTATACTTTCCATATTGCTCCAAATATTTCTCATCTATCCCCGCTTTTGAAGCGATCTCAGTAATTGGTCTTTTTTCGCAAGCCTGCGCGATCTCAATGTCTGTCAAAAAAGCCATGTCTTCCCCTTCTTTCTATATATTTTAAAACCATTATATCATGGTTAATTATTTAATCCGATATTCTCCTTATTAAGTAATATCCAAGCATTGAACCACATGAATTAAGGATTACATCATCAACTTCTGTTACTCCGGTACCAAACACAAACTGAAGCATCTCAATTACAACAGAGAGCAACAGTGAAGCAGCAAAAACACTAAACGCACTGTTCCTTTTCTCTCTGAAAAGAAGAGCTCCAAAAGGAATAAAACAAATGATATTTCCTACAAAATAATAAAGGAAAACTCTCCATGATCCATTTTGAGCGAATCTTAGATATTCTGAAAAAAGTGACAGGTTCAATGTACCTCCAAACAGATTGTCAAAAGAGAAACCCGTGCGAAAGACGGTTATTCTGAAAAGCACAACTAGATACACAATAAACGCAACCCACCAAATCGCTTTCCTCTTCATATATTCTCCTCCTCACCATAGGACATGTCTCTTCCTATAGGGTAAAAGTAATTATAAAAAGGGACCAAAAACAGCAGGCCGCTTATGATTCTGTCTCCAAAATCAGGCAAAGTAATCTCAGGTCCGATAGACTGAGTATGTTCGATTGCAAAATTCCTTTTCCCATACCATCTTTGAAGATCCTGAAACTTGCAGTCCTGATATTGCTTCTTATATTCTTCACCAGTCAAAACAAATTCTGTTTGGGAAGCAAGCAACGAATCCAATTCTCTTAAGGGTTCAGGATTGACGTTTATTCTTTGTCTGAATCTTCTCATCATTTCAGTACGTTCATCATAGCAACCCACACCGTAACTCCATCTGTCTGAAGCTATCTCAAACCAGAATGATGGCTTACCAGACCAATGTTCTGAAGATGCATCAAAAAGAGTAAACCACAGGTAATCTTTATATGGTCCTCTACCATACAACCTTCTGGCATCGCGATATATCCTGCTCATATGAACATTCAGTTCCATCTCCGGATGCTTTTTCTCAAAAGCATCATAGATGTCATTGGCAAGTTCCTGCATAGGGATAAGAAGCACCTGCTTGCATAGCTCCTTATGCTCGTTGTACCAAGCCCGATTATTATTTATTTTTATTTCCCACAGAAAATCTGCTGTTTCTTTTGAAAAACCAGAAAACATACTATCCCTCAAAGTTTAATCTCTTTCGTATTATATCATTCACATATACTATCTCAAAACTGTATTGAGTATAGAAAAAATCATCTAAGAAAAATACTTATTGACAAGTTGCTGTTCTGTGTTAAAATAATAGGGCTTTAGAGATATCGCGGAGTGGAGCAGTTGGTAGCTCGCCAGGCTCATAACCTGGAGGTCGTAGGTTCAAGTCCTTCCTCCGCAACCATATTGAGTATCGCAAAAGGACTTATTTTGCGATACTCTTTTTCATATTGTCATTTCATATAGTTCAGATCAAAACAAGGGCAAATAACAGAATTTTTATTTTCTTATCTTCATATAAATATCTATAAATGTTAGATTATTTTTGTTCACTTCTACACTGATATAGCGTATCATAAAGATAAAGATATACAGTTGACTAAATTGCGTCAAAAACGGAGGAATGATTAATGAAATTCGACCCTAAAGAAATTGAAAACGCGAAACTCATTCAGGGAAGACGCGTTATGATAGAATTTGCCTCACCAATAACCCCAAGAGAAAACTTTAAAAGGGCATTAAAACGTGAACAGTTGTGGATGCCTATGGCTGGAGACAAATTCAATTTCACTCCGGAATTTGTACCTGACAACAGAGCCAGAGCTTTAATCACCCAGGCTAAGCCCTATGATGGTCCTAAAGGCGGTCCTGACATGTTTGGTGTGGACTGGGAATATGTTCCATCAGCCAATGGATCTATCGTGCGACCAGGCAACCCAACCCTTAAAGATGTCACTCAATGGAAAGAAGTCATCAAATTCCCGGATGTTGACAGCTGGAATTGGGAAGAAGGCACTAAACCTGACAAAGAGTTCCTTGCCAACAATAATAGAGTCCCGCTTTTCTGCATTTTTACAGGTTTCTTTGAGAGATTGATTGCTTTTATGGATTTCGGTCCTGCAGCATATGCTCTCATGAACCGTAAGACCAAGGACTGTGTTAAAGAGTTTATGGACAAAGTCGCTGATCTTTGGATAGATGTAGCTGATCATGTATACAAATACTATGGCGACCTAGTGGACGGGATCACCATCCACGACGACTGGGGTGCTCAGGATGGTCCTTTCTTTAACGAAAGAATCGTCAGGGAAATGCTCGTTCCTTACATGAGAAAGGTCACAGACCATATTCACAGTTTAGGTTACATTACTAACCTGCACTCATGTGGCAAAGTTGAGAGACTTATCCCGTGCATGATAGAAGCAGGATGGGATTGCTGGGATGGTATGGCCATCAACGATTACCACCTGATCTATGAGCAGTATGGAGACAAACTCCTAATGAATGTGCCTGCCAATGATTGTCCTGCAGATGCAGACGATGACACAAAGAAAGAGTGTGCA
>JAEIGA010011418.1_pt1 | contig 13485 bp, 14 predicted proteins | sample 9270691 | NCBI WGS metagenome assembly JAEIGA01 (sample SAMN17057246, study PRJNA624740) | gut metagenome | biome: biome; isolation source: fecal sample | host: Bos grunniens | place: China: Xizang | collected 2019
GAAACATACAATATCGGCGGATTCAACGAATGGAAGAATATCGATTTGATTAAGGTGATTATTAAGACTGTTGATATTGCTTTAGGTCGGGTTGCTTTGAGCGATGAGCAACGAGCGATGAGCTGCTCACAACTCACTGCACAAAGTTCACTGCCTGATAGCGCATTCCCGGATTTAGATTTAATTACATACGTAACCGACAGAGCAGGACATGATATGCGTTATGCGATAGACTCGACAAAATTGCAAAAAGAGCTTGGCTGGGAACCAAGTCTGCAATTTGAAGAAGGAATAGAAAAAACCGTTCGTTGGTACTTGGAGAATCAACAATGGCTGGATAACATCACAAGTGGAGACTACGAAAAGTACTACGAAGAGATGTATAAAGGAAGATAATTGTAGATAAATTTAGCCTATGCAAAATATAGAAGAATCAATAGTTCCGTTGAAAATAGCAGAGTTGGTAGAAGTTGTTGCTCGTAAGAAACAAATGTCTGCAAAAGACGCGTTGTGTTATCTTTACAATTCTGAGTTTTATTCAAAACTATATGATTCTGAAGCAAAGTGGTGGTATCTTCCTGTTGAGGAATTATATATTGAATTAGAAAAGACTAAAAAACAAGAAAAAATAGATTTTACATCGCGAGAACTATTGTTTGTGATATTCTGCATAGAAAGATATTCTATAAAACAAGGGAAGAACCCTTTAGAAGTATATTCTTTATTTGAACGAAAAGAGGTTACAGATTATTTGAAAGGCAATTTTGAGATCCTTCACACACAAGGGGAAGAATATATTTTAGAAGAAATTGAGTTGTATTTAAAAAAACGTAGAAACTCATGAAATTATACCATGGCTCAACAATGATAGTTCGTAAACCTAGTGTAAAACGAGGTCGTGTTACCACGGATTTTGGACAAGGCTTTTATCTTACTACAAGTTTAGAACAATCACAAAGATGGGCTTTATTGAAACAACGTAGAGAAAATTCAAAAAGAGCAATAGTGTCTGTATTTGATTTTGACGAGACGATGCTTACAGATATTTCTTATAGCGTATTACAATATGATGGGCCTACTGAGGATTGGTTGAATTTTGTTGTTCAAAATAGAAAGGGAGAAAACTACCATAACTATGATTATGTTATGGGACCAGTTGCAAATGACCAACTATACGCAACAATCTCTCTATACGAAAAAGGAACTTTAACAGTAGAAGCAGCAATAGTTCAACTAAAAACACACGTTTTATTTAATCAATTATCTTGTCATACAGATAAGGCTGTTAGGAATTTAAGATATATAAAATCAATACAAGTATAGAAAACTAACACACTATGATTGCAATTAAAGAAAATGCACATAAATATGAAGCAGAGATTAAATTATGTTTTAATTTATTACAAGATTTTCTTAAAGATTCATTTAACGATACTGATAAAGAAAGACAATTGAAAGAGGATATTATAAAAATAGATTATGTGTTGAAAAATGGAGTTGAAGAAGAAATTGTCAATTGCAATAGAAAAATAACTGCGGAATATTCACATGTTTTAACAACTCCAACATACGGTTTTACATTGATTAGTTTACAAAAATTTCAACAATATACATATAGCGAAAAATGTGTTATATTGAGAAATATGGGGTTGTCTTTATTGGATTTGTTATTCAAAGAAAAAGGAGTAAAATTTACAGAAGATTTATCGAAAAATGGAGTTGAATACTTAATTGATAAATTAAAGGAATTGTTAAATATAAAATAAAAACAGTTCGTTGGTACTTGGATAACCAAGAATGGATGGACAACATAACATCTGGAGAATACGAAAAGTATTACTAAGATATGTATAAAGGAAGATAAAAGATATGAAAATACTTATCACTGGCAGTGCAGGATTTATTGGTTCTAACCTTGTTGAAAGGTTGCTTAGTTCTGAAAAAGATATTGAAATCATAGGACTTGATAGTGTGAATGACTATTATGATGTTGCACTTAAAGAATATCGCCTTAATAGATTAGATGAAATTGCTAAACAATTTCCTGTAAACAAGTGGACTTTCGTGAAAGGAAATTTAGCAGATAAGGCTTTAATTGATAAATTATTTGCTGAAAATGATTTTGAAATAGTTGTCAATCTTGCAGCACAGGCAGGCGTGAGATATTCTATAGAAAATCCAGATGCGTATATTGAAAGCAATATTATAGGCTTTTACAATATATTAGAAGCTTGTCGTCATAGTTATGATGATGGAAAACGAGGCGTTCGACACCTGGTTTACGCTTCCTCAAGCTCTGTTTATGGTAATAATGATAAAGTTCCATATTCAACAGAGGACAAAGTAGATAATCCTATAAGTTTATACGCAGCGACAAAGAAAAGCAATGAATTATTCGCACATTGTTATAGTAAACTTTATAATATTCCATCAACTGGATTAAGATTTTTTACTGTTTACGGACCGGCAGGACGTCCCGATATGGCGTATTTTGGTTTTACAAACAAATTGCTTAAAGGTGAGAAAATACAAATCTTTAATTATGGCAATTGCAAGCGTGATTTTACATACGTAGACGATATAGTTGAAGGTGTACAAAGAGTAATGCACAAAGCACCAGAGAAAAGAATAGGAAAAGATGGATTACCAGAGCCACCATACGCAGTATATAATATAGGAAATAGTAATCCGGAAAATCTTTTGGACTTTGTGCAAATACTACAAGAAGAATTGATTAGAGCAGAAGTTTTACCTAAGGACTATGACTTTGATGCACATAAAGAATTAGTTCCTATGCAAGCAGGAGACGTGGCAATCACCTTTGCGGACACTTCGGCGTTAGAAAAAGATTTTGGTTTCAAACCATCAGCAACTTTAAGGGAAGGCTTACGCAATTTTGCAAAGTGGTATAAGGAATTTTATATATAAAACGTAAATGAAAGAGAGTTTAAAGAAACAGATACTTATTGTAGTACCATCGTTTAATATCGGAGGAACAATTGTATCCTTACACTCATTGCTGTCTGTTATTGACACTTCCAAATATAAGATAGATATTTTTGCATTGGGTCGCAAAGGTGTCTATTTGGATAAAATACCAAATTGCAGAATCCTCCCAGAGAATGTTTGGATATCATACGAATACATAAATGGAAGCCACTTCAATAGGTTTATAAACAAGTGTCTGCATATTATCCGTGCGGGAGCAAGACGATTAGGACTAAGCATTGAACCTATCTTGTGTAAACTAGCCAATAGAACACTAAATTTCAAGCAATATGACACAGTTGTCAATTATGCCGAATCTGTGGCAGATATTGTTTGCCATTATCCTATTAAGAGGCGTGTCGCATGGATTCATTGCGACTATCAACGCTATTTGAGTTTGGTGAAGAGGAATGAAACAAAAGCGTATAAGTTGTTTGATACGATTGTTTGTGTGTCCGAATTTGCAAAATCGGTATTTTGCGAGTGTATGCCACAGATGGCTGAAAAAACAGTGGCAATTCACAACATTATCAATACTGATTTAATAAAAGAAAAAGCACAAGAGAGAATTACAGATAGTAGGTTTATAACAGAGAACTTTACTATCATATCCGCAGGTAGATTAGACCCTGTAAAACAATTTCATTTAATTCCGCAATTGGCTGCGGATGTGAAGAAGCAAACCGACAAGAAATTTGTTTGGTATATCATCGGAGGCGATAGAGGATTTGAAACCTATGTTCAGCGAATCAGAGATGATATTGTTAAACTCGGAGTTTCGGACGAGGTTGTGATGTTGGGAGAAAAGTCAAATATCTATCCCTATATGGCCAAGGCGGACCTGTATGTGAGCACATCTTTCTCGGAAGCATTTCCTCTTGTGATTAATGAAGCAAAAACCTTGGGAATACCTGTTATTTCCAATAATTTCGGGGCTGCTGCCGAATCCATAGAAGATGGCGTTGATGGGTTTGTTGTGCCTGTCGGTGATGTGGCCTTTGTGAAAAAAATAGTTTCAATTGTCGATAGGAAAGTAAACCCAAAGGTTGATGTGAGATCCGATATAGATAAGAATAAAATAATATTGAGCAACATTTACAAAATATTATAAGCTATGACATTTAAGCAATTTCTGCGTAAACTAACAAAAATTCACAAAGCTCCCAAGGCCTTGTATGGTAGGTATAGATGGTATATGAAATGGCGCTATGCTAAATCAGCAAAAAATGGGCTATGGAATAAAATAGACTTGCGTATCAGACCTTGGCTATGGAAGAAGGCGGGAGTAAATGTTAAGGGCAAGTTTCGAGTGGGTTATGATGTCTATTTTGATGCTGGTTATTCTCACTTGATAACTGTTGAAGAGGGTGTTTGGGTGGCTAGTAGATGTCTGCTTCTTTGCCACAAACGCATATTGGATGATTATTGTGTTGGGGATGATTATAACAAGTTACCCTATAAGACAGGAGAAATACACCTCAAAAAGGGTTGTTGTATAGGTATGGATTCAATAGTGATGCCCGGCGTTACTATTGGTGAGGGAAGTATTGTTGCGGCAGGTTCATTGGTTACAAAAGATATTCCAGATTGGTGTATCGCAGGTGGACGTCCCGCAAAAGTTCTTAAGTACTTGGAAGAAAGGAAGAATGAAAAGGTTGATTGTTAAGTTACTGGGCGGTTTACTTTGCAAAATACATTCGGTGTATAGTTTGGCAAAGTGGGAGAGATTAAAAAAAACACTTGGAGAATGTGGTAGAAAAAGTGTTGTCGCATATCCTTTTACAACCGCAGGAAATATGAACAATATTTTCTTGGGCGACGATGTTAGTATTGGTCCGGGTGCGACCCTGTACACAAAGTATGCAAAGATTATCATTGGAGATAAATCGTTTACAGGACCAAATGTAACTATTATGACGGGCGACCATCCGTATGAACCAGGCCGATATATGCGAGATGTGCGGAAGGTGGATATGCTCGCAGAAAACAAGGATATATCAGCCTATGATAAAGATGTTTGGATTGGCACAAATGTTACAATCTTAAAGGGTGTAACTATTGGAGAAGGAGCAATAGTTGCCGCAGGAAGTTTAGTAACAAAGGATGTGCCTCCTTATGGTATAGTGGGGGTGCCTGCCAAACTAATTAAAATGAAATGGACACCAGATCAAATAGTTGAACATAAGCGTTTGTTGGAAGATGGGACTAAAAAGTAAGATTATCAAATATTACAATAACCAAAATTGGAATATTGGTTTTGTGGGTATCTCTCCGAAGGAGTTGGTTGAGAATCAAAAGTTGGGAAGCGTTGAGTGGCTTAAACACTCTTATAAGGATCGTTTTTTTGCAGACCCCTTTATTTATAGTGTTAGCGAAGAAGAGATTGTAGTGTTTGTTGAGGAATTGGAGTTTAGCAAACCGATAGGTCGTCTGTCTGAATTGGTTGTGGATGCCAAGTCAAAAAGACTGATTCGCAAATACACTCTGTTGGAGTTGGATACTCATCTTTCATATCCGGCGATTATCAGACGTGGAGATGATGTGTTTGTTTGTCCAGAGAATGGAACATCTGGAAAGTTGTCGTTGTACAAGTACAATGGTGTAACACACGCATTGGAATTCGTTAGTGTCATAATGAATGAAAGTTTGGCGGATGCTACCATACGACAGATTGGCGACAAATTTTATATGTTTGCAACCAAAGTTCCCAACACACAAGGTGATTTATATCTGTATCAATCAACTTGTTTTGATGGAGGTTATCAAGAGGTTGGGTTAGTAGCCAAAGGTAGGGGGAATGCTCGTCCGGCAGGGGATATCTTTGAAGTAGATGGAGTGTTGTATCGTCCTGCACAAAACTGCTCCAAGTGTTACGGAGGTGCAACAGAAATAATGCAGATTACAAAATGTGAAGATGGTTGTTTTGAGGAGAAACACCTGTTCTCGTTACCTCCGACTTCGTTTAGGTTCCATCTCGGCTTACATACCCTCAATTTCCACGGGAACATAGGAGTTATAGACGGCTATGGTTATTTGTATCCGTTAATAGGACGTTTGTTGCATTTGGTTCGTATAATTATTAAGGGACGAAGGTAGATGGCTAATAGGATAGTTAAAGGAGTATCTTGGAGCGCCATAGAACGCTTCTCTGTACAGGCCGTACAATTTATCATCTCGGTTGTGTTGGCTCGCTTGCTGATGCCTGAAGCCTATGGTGTGGTTGCCTTAGCTTTGGTTATACTAAATGTGTTGCAAACGGTTAATGAGGTTGGTTTTGGTGCAGCCTTAATGCATAAACTCGATAGGGATGAGTTGGATTTCTCCTCCGTATTTGTGATGAATATGGTGATGGGAGTGAGCCTATATGCCATACTATTTTTTACAGCTCCTCTGTTAGAAAACCTTTTTAATGTTGAGGGTCTTGCTGTCGTAACACGTTGGATAGGCTTGAACCTTATCATAACCTCCTTTGTTGTCGTTCAACGCACAAAACTATTTATTGCCGTTGATTTTAAGACAATGGCAAAAGCCTCTTTGTGTGGCGCAATTATTTCTGGTATTGTGGGTGTTGTATATGCTTATTGCGTAGGTGGTGTTATGGCGTTGGTTGCGCAGTCATTATTAAACAATCTGATAACAACAGTTATTATTTGGGCACATTCAAAATGGCATCCAACGTTTAAGTTTTCTTGGAAACGCTTCGTTGCCCTATTCAACTATGCATACAAATTGATTCTTGCTCGCTTTGTTAATACTGTGTTTAACGAAGTTTACTCTGCCGTTGTTGGCGCATTTTACTCTCCTGCTCAATTGGGTCTTTTTAATAGGGCAAAGAGTTTTGAGACAATGTCTTCAAATAATATAACTCAAATTGTTCAGCGAGTCTCTACACCTATTTTGTGTGAGAAGCAAAAGGATTACAAAGAATTGGGGCAAAGTTTGATTTACTTCATTCGCAACACTGCCTTTTTTGTCTTTCCTTTGTTGTTTGGACTATTGGTGTTGGCAGACCCACTGATTCGTGCGCTACTCACTGACAAATGGGAAGGGGCTATTTGGATATTACAGGTGTTGTGTCCTGTCGGAATGTTGTATGTGTTCAGTACTTTTAATTTGACCATATTCAATGCAACGGGTAGGACGGATTGGGCATTGAAGTGTGAAACGATAAAAAAGATTGTTGATATTGCTATAATTGTCGGTGCCGTAAGCATAAGTTTTGAGGCTCTTGTGTGGAGTCAGGTGGTGATAGCAGTATTTGAATTAGTTGTAAACCTATGGTATACAAAGAAACAGATAGGTTTAGGATTTTTGGAACAATTTAGGTCTGTAGCAAGGGTGTTTATTTGCTCTGTACTGATGGCACTTATTGTTGGTATTGTCGCATCGTTGATAGAAATAGAACTCCTAAAACTGATAATTGGTGTTTTTGTGGGTGTTATTGTTTATGCAGGTTTATGTTTAGCTATGAATGTCAATAATAGTCGTAACTTGATCAAAAAAATATTAAACAGATAATAGTATGACGGCATATTGGATTGTTTTTGCAATAATGTTTTTGTTGCAGTTTATTATTAAAGTTGATACTCAAAGGGGGTATTTGTGGAAACTTATAATAACATTTATCCCATTGTTTATATATGGAGCATTTAGAGTTGATTATGGGCTTGATTATGCAGGATATGAAGAATTTTTTGATAGGATTCATCAAAATGGATTAAAGGATTATGAAGGAGAACGAATAGAATATGGTTATGGAGTGCTAAATTTCATAATGCCAAGTTTTAGATCTCTAATTATTTTACTTACTGCTTTAACATGCACTTCGTATATTTTCTTGTTTTACAAAGTTTTGCCACCTAAGTACTTATGGCTTGCTATTTTACTTCTTTTTTTGTCAGGTGATAAAACTATATTTTTTATGTTTTCCGGCCTTAGAAACTCGATTTCAATATCAATTTTGATATTGTCTGTGCCATTACTAAAAGAACGAAAGCTTTTATTATTCCTTTTGTGTATGTTTTTGGCTTCACTCTTTCATAAAACTGCGTTTATCTTTTTCCCAATAGCATATTTTATTAGTAGTGATAAAAATATTACACGAAAAGAGATTGCTATTTGGGTAGGCGTATTTATTTTTTTCTGGATATTTTCTGCTACTAGTATGATTGAGATTGTAGAAACATTTATGAATTATTTTCTTGGTGATAGATATGATAGTTATACTGAGCAAATAAATGAATTGGGCGATAATAGAGGTTTGCTAATAAGAATAGCTTCTGTGATTTTATTTATTCCCATAATAGTTTTTTGTACTAAGCATTCGTTTTCTGCTTATGGTAATGTTATAATGAGATTGGGACTTATGTATTTGATGACAAATGTTTTAGGATCCTTAGATTACAGGGTATCTCATCATTTTATGATATTCTTTATTGTTTTGCTGAGTTATATCTTAAAATATAGCAAAGATAATTTATTTAAGTATGGATATATCCTTTTTGTGATGGCTTTTCTATCTTACGCTTTCTTTGTAGTGTATATGGGGAATCCTTTATTTCCATACGATGTATATGAATCAACTATATTTGGTATGATTGACTAGTTTAATATCCAAAAACCAAGGAAGATGGGTAAGTTTTATATGATTATAGGAGCTTATGAACCATGTACAGCTCCAACCAATCGGGCGTTATCATTTATTAATTCTTTTGATAAGGAATCTATTAATACACAGGTTATATTTCTAGAACCAAATATAACAATGTCAAAAATAGAAAAATTAAACTATGAACACATTGAGGTTAGATATCTATGGGAACGAAGTGTTTCTAAACAATATATTGTAAACAGGTTATTAACAGGGATACGTATAACTCGTTTTATTAAAGATTTGAGAGAGGGAGATAAAGTTTTCCTATTTGGAGTAGCTAAATATTTACATAAGTTTGTTTCTAAAAAAGGGATTGAAGTATATCACGAAAGAACAGAGCATCCAGATGTAGTACGTTTAAGGTTTGCATTTGAGAGAAAAAGATATATTAGAAATTGTAAAAAACTTTCGGGGTTATTTGTCATTTCTACCGCTTTGAAGAACTATTTTATTAGCATTGGAGTTCCAGAGAAAAAAATTACTATAGTAAACATGACGGTTGATCCTAATCGTTTTGAGAATGTATCTAAAAGTACATCCGTTGAAAAATATATTGCCTATTGTGGAACTGCATCTAATAATAAAGATGGTGTTGATAGATTGATTAAAGCATTTGCTATCGTAGCTCAGAAACATAAGGATGTGAAATTATATATTATTGGAAGAACACCCTCATCAGATGATGCATCTGGCAATCTTCAATTAGTGGATTCTTTGGGTATTAAAGATCGAGTTGTATTCACGGGAGTAGTAATAGCAGAACAGATGCCTCAACTTCTAACAAATGCAATAATATTGGCACTTGCTCGCCCTAATAATTTACAAGCACAAAATGGTTTCCCTACCAAATTAGGAGAGTATTTATTAACAAGAAATCCTGTCGTGGTAACCAAAGTTGGCGACATTCCATTATTCTTGAAAGATGGAGAGAGTGCGCTATTAGCAGAACCTGATAATATAGAAGAGTTTGCAGATAAACTTTGCTGGGCATTGGAGCATCAGAGTGAAGGTATTGAGATTGGGCAGAAAGGTCGCAATGTTGCAATGGCCAATTTTAATGCATCTATAGAGACAAATAAGATAATAAATACTATAAGTATATGATAAGAGTTGCAATTGCCGGAGATTTTTGTCCTCGTCATAGATTAGAGAGGTTCATTGAAAATAAGAACTATGATCAGGTGTTAGGAAATGTCAAGTCTTTTATTTCGGATTTTGACTTGTCGGTTGTAAATTTAGAAGCCCCAGTGCCTACCCATGAATGCCATCCAATAAAGAAGGATGGCCCGTGTTTGAAGTGTTCCGAACATGCATTAGAGGCATTATATTTTGCAGGTTTTGATGTGGTAACTCTTGCAAATAATCACCTTAATGATTATGGAGCAAGTGGTGTAATGAATACATTAAAGACTTGTGAATACTATGGAATTGGATATGTTGGTGCAGGTAAAAATTTACAAGATGCTTTATCGGTAAAATATTTAGAAATTAGGGGTAAAATTATCGCACTAATAAATTGTTGTGAACATGAATTTTCTATTGCTACAATAGATCAACCAGGAGCGAATCATATACATCCAATAAAGATTTTTAATCAGATAAACGAGGCAAAAACCAACTCAGACTATGTAATTATTATTACTCACGGAGGGCATGAACACTACCAATTACCTAGTCCACGAATGAAGGAGTTATTTCGCTTCTTTGTTGACGCTGGAGCAGATGCTGTCATAAATCACCATCAACACTGTATTAGTGGTTATGAAATATACAAAGATAAACCTATTGCATACGGAATCGGTAATTTTTGCTTTGATCGTGTGAATACTTATGAAAATAAATGGAATGATGGTGTGATCGCGTGTTTGGAATTTGATGAAGATAAAGTCAGTTTTCAAATTCAACCATTTCAGCAATGTTCTAATGTAGTAGGAGTCGTTTTTGATAGTAAAATCACTAAAAGAATTCTTGATGAAATAGAATCTTTAAATAAAATTATAGAAGATGATAAACTCTTATTGGAAGCTCACTATAGTTTTATGGAAATAAATGCACGTGGTTTTAACGCTATTTTTGAACCATATTATGAACGTGTATCTTTGGCGTTATTCCGTAGAAAGATATTACCATCTATAATTACAAAAACAAAATTTGTTATAAATTATGGGTATATCATGTGTGAGTCTCATTTAGATATAGTGAAATATAATTTATTGAAAAGAAGAAAAAAATATGAATAGTTTAGGTTATTATATTAAACATCCTAGAGAATTTATAGGAGGAGTTTTTGTTAAATTGAATTTCTTGTTTAAAAATGATGAATTATATTTGAAAATATTATTCAGATGTTTTATGCAAAAGAAGTTGAATTTAAAAGATCCGAAAACTTTTTCTGAAAAACTTCAATGGCTTAAATTATACAACCGCAAGCCAGAGTATACAACAATGGTAGATAAATATGCCGTAAAAGAATATGTAGCCAACATAATAGGAGAAGAATATATTATACCAACACTTGGCGTATGGGACACCCCTAATGATATTGATTGGGATTCTTTACCTGAAAAATTTGTATTAAAAACCACACATGGCGGTGGCGGAAGTGGTGTGGTAATATGCAAAGACAAGTCTACTTTTGACAAACAAAAAGCTATAGATACACTTTGGCGTTCATATAAAAGCGATATATACAAATCGCTTCGCGAGTGGCCTTACAAAAATGTACCCAAACGCATAATTGCCGAAAAGTTTATGGAGTTTTCTTCTACCAAGAAACAAGATGGAGATTTACCGGATTATAAGTTTTTCTGTTTCAATGGGGAACCTCAATATTGTCAAGTCATTTCTGGGAGACAAAGTGTAATGTGTGTAGATTTTTATGATAAAGATTGGAAACATCAGCCATTTCATGAACCTAAAAATTACCCATTTGCCGAAAAGCAACACGATAAACCAATTTCTTTTGCAGAAATGTGGCAAAAAGCCAAAATTCTATCACAAGGGCAACCTTTTTTAAGAGTTGATTTTTACGAAATAGAAGGTAAACCATATTTTGGAGAACTAACATTTTTTCCAACAAGTGGAATAGGTGATTTTAACCCAAAAGAGTGGGATTACAAGTTTGGAGAAATGATAAAATTACCACAAAATATATAGTTATAATATGGCAAAATTATTACTGTCTTGTGATGATTATGTTTATTGTCACGAAGGAAAATATTACGCGGCAAGTCAAGAAAAAGCAGATTTTTATTTAAGATATTTGCGAGTTTTTGACAAATTGCGCTTGATAACTCGTTGTGTTGAAGAAAAGGAATTGAAGAAATCGCGAATCCCTCTTGATGATAGGATTGAATATGTTTATATTCCATTATTTCAAGGTCCTAAAGGATATGCATCTAAATATTTTCAGGTAGGGAAATTACTCTCTGGCGTAGTAGATGGTTGTGATGCGGCTGTTCTTAGATTACCTGCCACAATAGCAATGAGAGTTTATGGAAAAATTCGTCGTAGTAGTATTCCGTACGTTACAGAGATCGTATTTGATGCGTATGATGGATATGTCTCTAGCGAATCGTTATTACATAAATTGTTGTGGAAGAGAATTGATAAAAAAATGCGTCAAATATGCTATAAAGCTAATGGGGTATCTTGTGTTACAGAGCATTATTTACAAAGACGTTATTTTACAAAACGTAAAGATGGTTTTTTATCCAATTATTCCTCATTGGCATTGCCAAAGTCTTTTTATGGAAGCAATAAAAGTTTTCCTAAGAATAAAACTATGATTATATCTCATGTGGCTAATCAGGTAGAATATAATGGTCGCAAGGGTCATAATGAGTTGATAGAAGCAACAGCAATACTAAAACAACAAAATATAAATGTTGAAGTGCGCTTTGCAGGAAAAGACTATTTTGGAGGACAAGAAAAACTTACTGAATTTGCTCGTAAAAAGGATGTCGCAGATAGAGTGAAGTTTTTGGGATATGTTGATAGATGTACATTGGATAACTTTTTATCTGATTCTGATTTATTTGTTTTACCAACACGAGCTGAAGGATTACCTCGTGTAATTATTGAAGCTATGGCAAAAGGGCTCCCTTGTATTTCAACCAATGTGTCTGGCAATCCAGAATTATTAGATTCTCATTGGCTTATCAATTATGAAGATGTTTTAACCTTAGCTGAACGTATAAAAGAATTGTGTACAAATGTAGAATTGTATAATGAAGTTAGTATTGCAAACTTCAAAAAAAGTTGTGATTATGAAGCCTCTATTCTCGAAAAACGTAGAGACGAGTTTTATAAAAAACTAAGAGATTTAGTTAAATAATATTGAAATATATAGCTAAAGTTGTGTTATAAATTTTGTTAAAGTAAATTATGTTTTGTATTAAAATAGGTAGTTCGATAACTGCTTATTTTTGTTTTTTAGAAAAATTATAAGAAAACAACTAACCAATCATGCAAATCTTAGTAACAGGCGGAGCGGGATTTATAGGCTCGCATACATTGGTGGAACTTTATCAAGCAGGGCATACTGCTGTGGTAGTTGATAATTTGAGCAACTCATCGAAAGAATCGCTCAAAAGAGTGGCAGAACTTTGCGAAGTAGAGGAAATTCCATTCTATCAAGTAGATATTCGCGACAAGGAAGGGCTTGAAAAAGTGATGACTGCATATAAATTTGACGCTTGCATACATTTTGCAGGACTGAAAGCAGTTGGCGAAAGCGTTGAAAAACCTTGGCTTTATTACGAAAACAACATCAACGGCACACTTGTCTTGATGAAAATGCTTGAAAAACACAATTGTAAGAACATAATATTCTCCTCATCAGC